>Ga0209381_1000512_pt1 | contig 91150 bp, 104 predicted proteins | sample DewCreD2012metaG_FD_184111 | JGI IMG/M metagenome (GOLD analysis project Ga0209381, IMG submission 184111) | Hot spring sediment bacterial and archeal communities from British Columbia, Canada, to study Microbial Dark Matter (Phase II) - Dewar... ... | reverse complement strand
CAGCTCAATCCTATGACAAACTTTAAGTATCTGTTTGTGTAGAGTGCTCTCGTACTGGTTGTGGATTTGTTTTTGCATAACAAAATCTTCAGCCAGTATACCTATTTATTCTTTTTGGGACATAGCCTATGTAAGGCAAGTATCCGGGCAGATAAGCCGATAGATATCGCCTCTACTAGATTCGGCTGGTTCGCAAATATTGCAATAATCCTCATCTTTTCGTATGTTATTTTTCAAGATATATGAAATATCATCGATTTAGTGCACTGTTTTTTCAATAATATTATGCAAGCGGATTTTAAGGTATATTGGTCATCAACCAGCATGAAGATACAGGTCTGGTTATGTGTATTTGGGCAATTGCTGATTTTGCCCATTTTTGCCTGGGGCGATAATATCTGCGATTTCAATATTTTGCTTGACAAAGAGGTTTACAGTGACGGTGAAAAAGTAAGCATGAGGTTCTCCGAAAACGCGACACCTATTGTTTGGGTTGAGGATCTTTTCGGAAATGTTGTTAGGCAGGCATACACAAGCACTGAATGGACGCCAAGAATTGGAGGAAGGCTCAATGCCTATATTATCAAGGCAAAGAGCGTAAACTGCAGGCATGCGCAGACAAGGCTGATAGGTGTAATTAACCGGACATATATTGAACAAAACAAAACAGTTGAGAAATCACTGCTTGATACAGGAATGAAATCCAACTCAAGCTCGATTACAATCGAATCAGTGAAGGTTACCGGGCAGCTTGCAGAAGTCCGCATCAATGCATACAGGGGAAACACAGCCAAGTATTCTATTCAGCTGTATGCGGCTTCTGGAGGTAAGAGAACACCTATCCAGAAGCTCAATCTTCCGGCAAAGTTCTCAGGTGCGGTGATGACAGTTTCATTGCCACTCGATTTCTGCGGGGAAAGCGTTGTTATAGCATCAGGTCTTGACGCCAACAGCTCTTATGAGATTGATATCCCCTGCCGAAATGACTCAAAGCGTACTAAGTTCATCAAGAGCTTCTATACACATGCAAAACTCTACAGAGAGAACATCACATTGTATGCCAGCCTTGAGCCCTGTGAAGGTTGCACATTGTTGCTTGATTCTGCCGAAGAAAGCATAACGCAAGATGCTGTGCCAGGCAAAAATTCTATTAATGCCATGATGCGTCCAGGAAAGAATATTATGCTTCTCTCTTTATTAAGGGATAAGGTGCTGCTTGACAAGGAGGTGCTTGTCATTGATTTCCCAGTGCAAAACAAACACATTGAAAAGCAAGAACAAACAAACAAGCCAATCATTGCTGAGAATTTGACAACCTATCAGTCTTTTGTTGTGCGGGAACCTGATACCCATAATAAAAAATATGAAACAGAAAGCCGTCTCATCTGGATTATTCTGGCTGCGGCCCTTGTCCCGCTATCAATTATAATATACAGGCATCTCAAGGCTTAGTTCTCATATGAACGACACGCTGAGGGAAAGGTATCTCAATCTTGTTCTTGTCGAATTCCTTCTTAAGGCGCTTCATGAACTCGTGCTTGACCACCCATCTGCTCTGGTAGTTTTTCAGCCGCAAAATAACATTGAGGTTGATGCTTGAATCTGCGAAAACATCGTACCTGACAAGAGGGTCAGAATCCTTGGGAAGCTCATTCAGTTCCTTAAGGACCTCTTTTGCAGCTTTTATAGCTACTTTCTCCACTTTATCCATGTCTGAATTATAGCTCACTCCGACCGGCACAAAAAGCGAGAACCCGTTGTCTGGGGAGTTGAAATTGGTTACAATAGACTGTGAGAGCTTAGAATTAGGCATGATTATCATATTGTTGTTTAGCATCTGGATCTTTGTGGTCCTCCAGTTTATGTCCTTGACAAACCCTTTCACTCCTGAATCAGTCTCGATGTAATCACCTATCTTGATTGCCCTCTCAGTCATCGTATAGAATCCTGCAAAGAAGTTGCCGAGGGAATCCTGGAGTGCAAGCGCCACAGCAAGGCCGCCGATGCCAAGGCCTGCGAGAAGCGGCGATATCTGGATACCGAGATGATGCAACAGGATGAGAATTGACATTACAAGAATCAGGATATTTATTGCCCGCCTGATTATGTGCAGGTATTTGTCATCGAAATCGGTTTTTGTCTTTACGGCAAGCTCATGTTCATACCATGTGAAGATAGCCTTTATCAGCCTCATTAATGTAAACGCTGTCCATAATATGCCAAACCCGACAGCCACTTTCATGATTGTCTCGTGATGTGGCGAGAGGGAATTGATCGTCAGGCTGGCTATGATCATGCCCGCGATGATTATGCCATACACGAGAGGGTTCTCAAGGGCGCGCAGAATCTCATCGTCAAGATTTGTCTTCGTCTTTTTGGCGAGGCTCCATGCAACTACTTTGATTATATATTTAACAGCGAATGCCACTACTACGGCTATTGCTACTATACTTACTGCCCCTGCTGCATCCCATTGCTGCAAGGTAGCCCATATCCCTAGTATTGTTGCCATTTTATGCCTCAGATACCTGCTTATATATATATCTTTCAAAATCTGATGAACTTTAAGTCTTTTTGCTTGCGTGCCTCATTGATTTTATTCTCGAAATGTCTCATGAACTCACTTGCCTTTTGTATTGCCAGCTGCTTAACTTCGCCTGAAAGCAGCCTCCCTGCCGTATAATCCTCAGTTATGGCACGAAGCTCTGCATCATCCTCAATCAGATGTATCTTTAGGAGCTCATAAACCATGTCCTTTTCTATGTCTGCCCCAAGCCGCCTGTGCTCTTGAAGCGTATCACGTCCTCCTGTAATCGCCTTCTTGATCTTCTTTTCGACAGATTTTATCTCTTCAGGAAGCTCAATGAAGCTATCAGGCCGTGACTTTGACATTTTCTGCTTGCCGTCAAGCGAAGGCATATAGCGATGATATATTGACGAAGGCGGCACAAACCCGTACTTGCTTTTTGTCCGTGCAACAACATCACGAGTCAGCCTGATATGAGGATCCTGATCTATTCCAACAGGTATTATGCCGGGCATCCTCTTTTTCAGCTGCGGAAATAGTATGTCTCCTACCTGTGTCAATGCTGACAGTATCCTCCCCGGGTCTGCGCTTCCATAGACCGCCTTGAACTCGTTTAAGGTTATCTTCTGAGCGAACTCATAAGCGAGCATCAGGACCTCACGATTGTCTGACTGGAAGTAGAAGGTGGTCTTTTTGGGATCAAGCCCGAGCGCGATATATGCCGGGATATGGAAATCTAAAGCATTCTTCCTTGCATCCGTAAGGTCTATCCCGCGCGCTGCCGCGGCCTCCATATCGGCAACTAGTATGTATGTCTCTGCCCCGTGCTCCTGAAAATACCTTATCTGCTCGACTACCATCTTCGTACCCAGATGGATCTTTTGTGCAGTTGGCATGATGCCTGACAGCACATAATAAGGTTTCTTGTCAAGTATGCATTCGGATATCCTCTTCAGGTCCCGTCCTCCGAACACCACCCCTCTCCTCATCAGCCTGTTCAGGTCAGGGAACATCTCAGATTGGAAATGCTCAATCCCGAAATCCTTCATAATCTTGGAATAGTCTGAAAAAAGCTCTGAGCTGTACGGGTCGATGTGCTTTGCCATTAGGTCAGGATGTTTGAGGGGAGTATAATAATATTGCGGAATTGCTCTGTTTCCGAAATTGTTATTAAGGGCGGCATACAATTACTATTAGGGGTGATATGATGGGCTTGCTTGGTGATATCGCAGAGAGGCATTCGAGGTGGTTGAAGAATGCAAACAAAGGCACTGATGTTTTAGAGAAAATTGAGCAGTCGATAAGAGTGAATACAGAAGCACTCAGATATTTCCGGCTTATCAGGGAATTAAGGGAACGCGAAGTTTTCGATATGCGAAAAGCTAATGACTCAAAGCTCTTCAATGATTTGAAAACTGAAACAGAGGCTATTATGTATGCGACAGGCATTGTCTCACGGTCTGTGCTGCTTGATTTGGATGCACTCATGGAATGCATAAAGGACGGACGCGAGGCTCAGGTGAATGTGTTGCTATTGAAGAAGAGCGGCCGTATTCAGGCAAATGTAGCTGATGCGCTTATAACCGAGATAAGCAAGGTGCGTTCAAAAGCCTTGAAGGAACTGGCAGATATAAAGAATAAGCTTGAGGATTACCACAGGGTCATTTCTGAATTATAGGCTTGAATTCTTCACTGCCATAGATTGCAGGATACTCCTTCCAAGGCCCTTCACATGAAGAGAAATAGATGCACTTACTGCACTGCTTGAATTTCACCTTGCCATGCTTGATTCTTGTCTTCTTATAGTCACGATCAAACTGCCTGATTCCGCGTATCTCGGTCTCTGGGATGAGACTCTCAGAGCAGTATGCCTCATAACCTGGCAATGTGCACGGGGTCATTGCCTCTGCCATCACGCTTAGTCCGTTATCTATCCCCATCTGCAGGGCTTTGATTGCATAAGGTGAAACTTCACTCATCCGCGGCATGGTCTTGCCCATATTGATGCGTGCGTTTCCGACAGCATGCACAAACGCGAGCTGGAATTGGTTAACTTTAAGCCTAATGAGCAGCTTTGCTATCTGCGGCAGCTTAGTGTAATTATCCCTGACAACAACTGTATTGGTCATCACTCTTGCTCCAAGCATGACAAGATTACTTATGGCCTTTGTGGTCTGCATAAAAGAACCTGGTGAGGATGTCAGCGAATCATGTAGTTTTGAAGTATCCCCATGAAGTCCAAAACAGAATTCGCTTGCCCCTGCAAGAATCAGTTTTCTGCATAATGGCAGATATGACAGCGCCCTGCCGTTGGTCTGTATCTGTATTTCCCTGAATCCTGCCTGTTTAGCAAACCTGACAAGTTCGGCAATATCATCTCTTATGGTTGGCTCCCCGCCGGTAAACACGACGCTTTCACATCCGGTCTTTCTCGCTTTGAGAAGATCCGTTCTGATATCTGTCCCAGTCCTGTTGCCGAACCTCTTCATGTGCCCCTGCGCGCAGAAAACACAGTTGTTGTTGCACACTGCTCCGGTCTTGATGTCAAGGCGCTTCATCAGACATTGTCTATCCTGTAAGAGAATATAAAGTTAGCTACTGCGCAAATTCATTTTTATGTGTTTATTATTATATGTGTTTATATTTAGCCGAAAGCGAATGCCTTCAATATCCACGCAATGTCAAACCTGTATGAGAATCCCCAGGCAGCGATAAACCCTGCAAAGCATCCTGCAGTGATGAAGGGCATTGCAGGATAGAAAGTATCTGTCCTGCCGCGGAAGAAAAGCAATGCTAGCGCGATTGTCGTAAAGATGACGATGATGAATGCCGGCCAGAATGATGCGCTTATCTTAAGCATCACGCCGGCAAAAAGCAGCGGGAACGCTATATCTCCTCCGCCAAGGATAGCGCTCCTTGCCTTTGGCGCTTCTGCTTTTGCGGATTTTCTCTGATTAGATGAAATCTGCGGCGCCCCTTTGTATGGAATGAGCACCCCCGCAAAAATTTTCTCAGTTGCCTGGAACTGCGCCATCCTTACCATATGCTTTGATTTCCAGACGGCCCACATGTCGTAGACAGATATCGCAACAAGCAGCGCTAGGACGCTCCATAGGTTGAGTATCGGGACAAAGAGTGCAGCGATTCCGCCGTATACGAAGACCTCAGTTATGTTGTGCACAAAGACATTCGGCTTAAAGACCTTGAAGAAGGCGAGTGACACGACGATAGCGCCTGTAACATATAGTGTGGTTTGCTTGTACGGTCCAAGAGCCATCTGGACGAAAGGCACAAGGGCTATGGCCATAGTGATGACGACAGACAAGAAGAACCATGCCTTCCATATACTGCCTTGCTTGAACCTTATTATGAGAAGCACCAGCACTGTCCCTACAGCTACGGCAATCAGGATGTAGATGAAACTCACAGACTCGTTTGCGACAGGAGGCGGAGCTATCCCAGTTATACTGTACAGGTCTTGATTTACCACAGTCTTGCCGCTCGAAGATGACAATGAAACGTCGATATATTGGCTGATGATGAGAAGGCCAATCAGCTGCGAGCAGACAAATACTATCAGAAGGATGACTGTTATTGGCAGAGAATGCTTCATCGGTGTTCTGCTTTAGGGCTGTATATTTTAATGTTGCGGTTATGGCGCTTAAGTAAAAGAATCAGTTTTACATTTAGAACGCAACCTTGCATTAAACAGGTTCTTCATAATCAAGCATCATCTCCTTGAAAGGGGTTATTCTTATTGATTGTGGCCAGTGGTTTGATTTCGTAAACGCTGCCTGGATAAATCTTATAAACCCATTCCCCTTCCCAGGTCCTCGCAGGCTAGGCCGGGGGGTTAGCCCTCCCTTGTGACTGTAAATGGGCTATACGATGGGGCCGAAGCCCGTGAAGAGGTATTGTGCAGGATTAGCGGTCTTGCGCTGGACAGTGACGTTCTGTCCTGCAGGATTGCTGTCATGGGAACCGTATCAGGCCAGGAATGGAGCAGTACTAACCTTGGCGTGCAATGCTTGGAGGGTAGCGGAGCAGAGGAAAGCTCGAGGGAAACCCGCTCATCAGGCATGGTATCCATTCATGGGTGCGCCTGCTTTATTCTTTGGCGAATGTCCATGCTGGTTAATTTTATATACTAAGATTGTCTTTTTAGAGGATTATGGATAGTAAGACACTTGATATTATCTCAGCAAGACTGAAGGAGAAAGGTGCGACATCTGTATTATTGGTAGGTTCACATGCCAGGAACCAGGCAGGTCCGGGAAGTGACATCGACCTTATAGTGCAATTCAAGGAAAGGAAAAGCCTCCTTGAGATAATCAGGATAGAAAGGGAACTGTCAGAAGAGTTAGGAACTAGAATAGACTTGCTGACCAGGAAATCGATAAATCCGCTGATACTTGAATCTATGGAAAAGGACAAGGTGGTTGTAGTTTGAAGTATGATGCATTATATCTGCGGCATATTCTCGGAGCGATAGCAAAGATAAGGCGTTATACAAGCGATATTGATGAGAGAGGCTTCATTTCGAATGAGATGGTCCAGGATGCTGTCATTAGACAGCTTGAGATCATAGGGGAAGCGACAAAGTTACTTAGCGAAGAAACTAAGTGCAGGATAAATCTGCCATGGAAGGATATCGCAGGGATACGGGACAAATTGATCCATAACTATTTTGGTGTCGATCTCGAGGCAGTGTGGCTGACAGTTGCAGAGAATCTGGATGGGATGGAAAAAGAGATTGCAAGGTTTCTTGGCTGAATTCAAAGGTGGCTGCAAAGATCAATGGGAACCTGTTTCTCATTGTATCCATTCATGGGTGCGCCTGCTTTCTATTGTATTTTGTATCAAGTACTCTGGTGCTTTTGGATTTCAGCTTACGGAAAATCATATCTATACATAACAGATGCCCTCTTGATCTGCGGGTTTCACTGCGGTTTTAGTATGACATCAAGGCAGTTTGTGCGGGAGATCGCAGGCAAGGAAAGACCAACAATTGGGCCAATGGCAGACATTATGCCTGGATAGCGCAGCAAAAGGATTATATACTTGCTTATCAAGGATGCGTCAAATGGAAAAGCTCTCGGTGTTCGGAACAGCGATCGGCCTTGCAGGACTCGCCATGGTGCTCGGGAAGGCCACAATCACAGGCAATGTAACAGGTCCGGCAGAGACAGCGATATCATACTTTACTGCATTCGGCACCCTGCTCGCCATTGCAGGATTAGGGATGGTCGCTGCAAGCTACCATTATAAGGTTTGACAAAAGCTTTATAATATGATTGCTGCATAGTCTGTGCTATGCTCCATTCATTATGGGAATTTTTCAGGGATTGGCTATCTCTTTTCTATGCTCCTTTCAGAAACACTGAGATGCTCTGGATTATAGTCCCTATCTATCTGAGCTGGGTGATAACTGAGATTTACCAGGAGAAGCGCGACACCTCGTTTGGCAATGCCATATCTAACGGGGTTGTCGTGTTATGGGTAGGGATTGATTGGGTAAGGACTACAGTTCGGTATTTCAATGAGGGCGGCCTGGATATAAACAGCATGTTTTACGTCAAGATATGTATAGGCGCCCTTGTTTTCATCTATGGTATGCTCATAATGTTGCTTGGCATCAGGGGCAATAAAACTGTGAAGTATATCGCAAGAATAAGGGAAGTGAGCTACATCCTGATAGTGTTCACCCCCCTGTTCTACCAGCCGGAGCTTATGTCTTTCTCAGTGCTGCTCGGGATCCTTGTGTTCTTTCCCCTGTTCTACTTCTTTGTCGAGTTCCTTGATTGGATAACTCCTGACCCAAAGATTTACGACCTTGACGAAGGTACTGGCCAGAGTATGTACCGTCCGGTCACCAAGTTCCCGCCGAAGATGCCTTGATTTAGATTGTACATGCTGCAGTTTCTACAGGGTTTTAGGATTTGTAACGCGCAGGGTCACTTAGCACTGATGCTGCCAGCAATAATATATATAGGGTAATATAGATATATGGTATTCAGTTGTGTTAAGCAATACTGCATCTGCTTTTAAGGCGTAAATTATATATACTGAATTCTTCCTGGACATGATTATGAAGGTTGTGTGGACAGTCTTTGCCTTGTCAGTTATATTATCAGGTGGAGCCCTGGCTCTTGGAATCACTCCAGCAAAGAAGATTCTGGATTTCGAACCAGGTGTTGAGAAGACAGTCGCTTACAGAATATACAACACAGAGCAGAAGGATTTTGTCGCTGAGCTAAACATAACAGGTTCGCTTAAAGACTACATCACTCTTGACCAGAGCCAGATAACTTTCACCAAAGATGACAAGGTAAAAAGCTTTACTCTTACCATACGGATCCCAGAGGTTGTACCGAAGGATGCGAGCGCTACTATTTCAGTGACTGGTGTGCCCAAGGATGCGAGCGCTACTTTGAAGCTCCAGGCAAGCCTAGGTCTCAATATGCCGACAGGAGCAGTAGTTGGCGAGCCTAACATCCAATCTGAAGCAAAAGTTGAGACTGATAAAAAAGAGAACACCCCTCTGCTTGCCATTGCGGCAGGCATTCTTGCTCTGCTAATCATAGGGAACATAGTCTACTTCACTTACGCCAGATGGCCTGCAAGAACCATACCTATGCCAGGTATAAAGATTGAAGAGCCTGTCCAACAGATGGATGCCCTTGCACCTCCTTATATTGAATCTGTGCAACCAAATAGAACAGAGCAAGACAGTGTTGAACAGATGCCGCCCGCTCCTGAAAAGCAGATAGTGCAGGCTGAAGAGCCTATGCAGGAACCCACGCCGCAGAACATAATGGAATCCTTAAACCAGAGAATCTGTTTTGCAGACGGAACTCCGGTAAGCAGCGTCTCTGAGATGATATACTTCCTGGAGAACATAGACGAGGCCACATATTCCAGCTTTGTGAACAGCAGAAAGAACGACATCGCTGTCTGGACAGATCTTGTACTAAAGGAGCCCAGACTTGCCATGAGAATCTATGACGCAGGCACAAAATACGAGGTCATAAATGCTTTTAATGTCCATATGATAGCCCTTAAGCAGAAAGAAGAGGAGAAGAGGCATGCAGCCGAGCTCAAGGCCGAAATAGAAAAGCTCAGGAGCGAGCTTGGTTTTTAGAGATTTAGTCTTATTCCATAATTATGGCATGAATTTTAATGGGTGCTTTAAGAATTATTCTTAATGAATTTGTGCAGGATAGTAGTATCCAAGATTTCTGTATCTCTAAGGACGATATGTTTAAACATTCATGCATATAATAAGGGCATCTGATAACGCTAAGTTAAGCATAAGCATCTGCCTGGTTTTCACATCTGAACCATTTCTCCTCTATTCAGTAGGTTATATGTATCAGCAGATGAATATGTCCATAGATGTCTTGTAGCATATCTAGCATAGAGTACTTATCCATGCCGCAGAGTAGGTAGATTCAATACGGAGCAGACTTTGCGTCAATTGAAAGACAAGGCAGAAATTTTCACAGAAATGACAATAATTAATGCGAAATTCAAGCTCTTAACATTTAGATTCGGGAATCAGCAAGACAATCTTTATAAACGCCTCCGAAGTCCCTAATGATATGGAAGATTACAAAACTATGCTTGATTCAGCCTATGAGAAGATACCTGAGATAGCTGTCCAGAAGGAGCGCTTTGAGATCCCAAAGGTGAGGGGGCATGTACAGGGCAACAAAACCATCCTGACCAATTTCATGGATATCGCAAAAGCCTTCAACAGACCGCCTGAGCATCTTCTTAAGTTCGTCTTGAAAGAACTTGCGACACCTGGCGAAATCAAGAAATCATTTGTAATATTCGGCACAAAAATACCTGCATCAAGGATAAACGAGAAGTTAGAGCAGTATGCTGAGATATATGTTCTATGCAAGGATTGCGGAAAGCCTGACACTAAACTCTCCAAGGAAGGCGAAATACTATTTATGAAATGCATGGCCTGTGGAGCAAGGCACAGTGTAAAGACGCGGATATGATTGCGCTTTCTATTATTATCAAGGGCCGCGTCCAGGGTGTTCATTACCGCAGGTTCGCGAAGCAGCTTGCTGACAGATTAGGCCTCAAGGGTTGGATAAGGAATCTTGAAAATGGTGATGTAGAGGTACTTGTTCAAGGTGCTAGATATAAGTTAGAAATATTCTCAGAGGGGCTTAGGAAAGGACCGCCAAACTCAAGAATTGATTCAATAGAAATAAAGAAAGTCAAGGAAGACGACTTTTCAGGGTTTAGCATAATCGAGCAAACCTAAAGATAATCATCTGAACCATCTCCCAAGCCCCTGCTGTACCTCTCTCTCTTTGCCGAACAACCCTTCTATCCTCATCTTAAGCAGCAAGAGTGTCTGCTGGAGATATGCTGGAACATTGTACTTCTCTGCTATGCTTATTGACGGCTCAAGGTATTTTATAACAGATCCTTCGCTTACTGTAAATATGAGCTTTCCGCCGCATTTGGTGCATACGCCGGATAATGGCGGCCTCCTGAATTTGTCATTGCATCTGACGCATCTGAACTGCTGTGTAGAGAACTTCCTGAGATTTCCTTTCGTGTCTTTCAGAAGATGTTTCTCAAGGACAAGTCTTGCAACATCATTAGCATCAACCGCAGATATGCGCTCAGCTATTTCCATCTGGCCTTTAAGCTTCTCTTCCATTGAGGGCAGTGCCTTGTATGCAGAACAGTTAATTCCCATATTTATGCTCGTCACGTCATGCGTAAACCCAAAGCAGCAATATTCTTTTTCCGTGCCAAGCCTATGTTTGATCTGCTCGACCTTCACCTCATAAGCGGGTTTATACTGCTGTGCTGCCCTGTAGAGTTCCAACGGATAAGACCATGGAACATCAAGCCCATGCGCCATATCATCCACTTCTGAGGGGTTCAGCTTGCTTGTTAGGACAAGCGGAGCATCCATTGTCTTTGCCCCTCTTGAATCTGGAAGGTATTGCCTTGAAAAATTGAGTATACCATCCATAAGCATTATGACACATGCCTCATCGCCATCGCAGTCACGCCTCATGGCTGCATGGTAAAGCGGATGCGCATACATTCCTTGTGTTGCGGAAAACCCAATTATTCTCCCGACCATTCCTGCGCTGATATGAGGTGCAAGGCCTATAACAAGATGGCCTACAAGGTCTGAGCGTTTGTTGACATTGTAGAATGGTTTAAGGCCGTAATGTTCTACAAGAAGGTCATCCACAAACTGGCAGACCCTCTGCAAAACAAGGTCCGACTGCTCATCAAGCGCCTCTGAGCCTGCAGGAAGCACCATATCCTGGCATTTCATTTCGACAATCTGGTCTTCGTTTACAAGCGGCATGCCATATATATCTGTATCATAGCCAAGCTCTCGCAGCCTGTCTACGGATGTCCCTATCTCTTTTGGCCTGAAATGCGTCATAGGAATCTCAGTCATATCAAACCTTATTGTCCCATCTTTATTTACGTATAAGTCATGCTTAGCCCGGAGTATGCCTTTTGCGAGGTTCTCGGGGATATGGTCCTTGTTGCTAGTCCCTCTGACCCCTTTTATGAGGTCAGGGAAAGCCTTCATATTGAGCCTTGTCAGAGCTGACTTGAAATAATGCCCTATGTCTATCTCTTGCTCCCTGAAGCTTTTCGCTGGGCCATGCACCCTACATTCGGCCGACTCTATAATTCCACATTTCTGGCAGAAGAATCTTTGTTTGCATCTGGTATCGCATATCTCGCAAACCTTATAGACAGTCTCCCTGTTGCACGCTGCACAGTAGTAGATGGGGAGTTCTGCATTTACTCTGCCTTGTTCCATTGCAGACTGGAAGCTGCGAAGCCTTCCGCCTTCTTCGCCAAGAGGAAAAAGCACTTGAGGGCCGCCCGCCATTTTTCTCATCTTTGCTTTCTCTGGCCTGCCCATTCTTGCGCCGATAAATGTCCCTGCCTTATCGAAGATATTTGCCCCTGATAAGAGATTCACATTAGGCAACGCACCTAATGCAGTATCTATTTTCGACACAGAATCTAACAAGCTGTTTTTCTCATAGTAGCCTACTGAGAACAGAAGCACATGTGCAACCTCTTTTGCAATTACAACAAACTCCTGGCCTACACAGGTGTGCGGAAGGCCTATCCTTTCAAGCAGCTTCTTCTCTTTCCCATAAGGAAGGACAAGCTTCTCTGGAACCCTTATTGTTACAGGTGCCTTGGATAGCCAGATGACGAGCTGCCTTAATTCCTCTCCGTTTATGGCTGTCCAGAAGAAAGTAAAGGAAGGGTGCAGCGGTATCCCAAGCCTGCAAAGCCTTATAGCCTCTTCGCTTGTTATCTTTGCTTTCTGCTGTAATATCTGAGCAAGTCGTTCTGCTGGCATCTCTGCCTGTGCAGCAAGCTTATTCATATCAAGCGAACCGAACAGGCAGACTGTCTCTTTTTCAAGCTCCCTTGCCCACCATTCTTCATTGAACCCGCATGGAACAAGGACGTGGTTGTTCTCTGAAAAATCGCCATAGCTGATAAGTATATCTCCAAGGAACAGTATCTTTTCAACTTTTGGCGCTATCTGCCTTGCCTGTTCCACTGTTTTCACTTGCAGTACTGAACCATCCTTCAGAAGAACTGTGGGGCCATCAATCGAGTCACAGGGAGTTATTGAAGCTGCTTTGCCTGGCCTCTCCAGCTTGAGCTGGGTTCCGGTAGCGATATATCCATTCAGTAGATGCATTAGGGCAGGGTTTATTGATGCGCTTGAGAAACCTGAAGTGCGGTTCCTGCCATACCTGAGTCTGAAACCGCCATATGCCATCGGGTGGGTTAGAACAGGCCTTCCAGCAACAAGGTCATTTATGAACGTGAAATTAGGGGTGATTTTCTTTTCGTCATCCACTTTCTTCTTCGCCTTTATTTCTTTCTGCAGGACAAGGAACTCAGATAAAAAATCCCATTTCAAACCGAAGTCGTTCCCCCAGACAGACAGCCTCTTCCAGATTTTTGGGGCTTTCTGCGACAGACCTTCTGCAAGGACAAGGCAGATGCCGCCCCTTATCCTGTTTGTAGCCACCCTCGGCAGGTCCTTGTAATTAGATACCTCAAAGACCTCAGTAGGATCGCCATCAATCTCAATTGGCAGCCTTGCTGCAAGGAACAAAATCTCTTTTTCACTTGGAAGATATTGTAGGTTAGTGACTCTGTCATGGTAATCGCTTATTTCTGTCCTGTATCTAAGTATCTCTTTCTCATCGGGGTCGTATGTGCTGTATCCGAGGACTGTTCTCACATAGTCTGTGATTATAAGCGAAAATGCTGCTGCTGTCCCGCCTGCCCCTCTTATAGGCCCAGCATAGCATGGCGCTACATACTCCAACCCGTCCTTCCTTTTCTTTATCTTGAGCTCGATAAATCCTTCAAGAGGTGCTGCCACAATCCCTCCGGTCTGGTATGCGAATCCCGCCCGGATGCCTACTTCCATTGCAAGTCTTTTATCCTCGAATTTGCAGAATTTCTCCTGCGCCACTTCAGCAGCGATGACAAGCGCAACGCGCCAGTCAAGAGCTCCGTACTGTTTCTCGAGCTCGATTATCCTGGAAGTGAAGTTGGAACCTACTAAACCTGGCGCAACTGCACTGACAAGGCCTTCTACACGTTCCGCCATGTTCTTGGCAAGCTTGATATCAACATAATCCTCCGGGTCCATCCCCTTTTCCCTTGCTTTGCTGGCTATCGCATAGCATTCTCGGACACCTGCATCTATCATATCGAAATATTGCTGCATCTTAGAACCTCAGTATCTTTGTCTCTCTTGTCTGGAGATTAACAATAGGCACTCTTGCAGGTTCAGGATGGTGGCCTACTCTCTCCTGGAAATCGGTCTTTGCCTGCCAGCACGAGCCACAGATAAGAGAGATATTTCTGTAATTGGCTACTGCAGTCTTATGTATATGACCTGTCACAAAGAAATCAGGGACAATGTCTATCAGAAGCGGATCCCTTTTCTGGTCAGGGACATATAATGTAGCAGTATGTGAAGGAGATAGATGCCTTCTCTGCAATAAGAATTTCATGACAAGGTCTGCTCTGTCATAACCTCCGCTGTTCCTTATCTCATCCACATTCTGAATGTAGTAGTCGAAGCTATATCCGTGATATAGTAGTATGTCAAACCCCGGAAAACCATTGCTTGAATGCACATTGACTACTGCGGGATTGCTTACTGCTATCAGATTGCTGAGCTCATATAATGGCTTTGCAAATTCTACAGGAAGCTCTGGCTGCGGCTCTGAAAGCCTAATCGCATCGTGATTTCCCGCGCAAACAATTATTTGTATATGTTTAGGGATCTGCCCCAGCAGCCTTGCACATTCTGCATATTGGGCATAGATATCTTTTATCTCAAGTTCAGATTCTTGTCCGGGATAAATTCCAACACCATCCACCAAGTCACCTACAATGAATATGTATTTCAGGTTTTGTACCATGTGTGCATGCTTGCCTGTGGGGTCATTTACCCATCTCAGAAACTTCTCGAACTCATCTTTAAGAAATTTCTTGGACCCTACATGGAGATCGGAAAGAAACGCCGCATAGCCTTCTTCCTGCGCTTTCTTGACATGCTTTGTAAGAGGCACGTCCGGGCATATTATCCCATTGGCAAACACCATCCGGTTGCCTGAGGACCCGGTTATTCCAATAACTTCATCATTGACAACACTCTTTGCCTGCGCGAACACTTCCTGCTTTGATGGATCAACTATTACCCTGATCTCGCCTGAAAGGTCTTCGACCATCAGTATTATCTTGCCTGTTTGCGTATTGACTTTTTCCTTGACAATGCCAATTAAGGCTACATTCTCCCTTTCTGTCTTAGATATAATCCTCGCTATTGATGTCACCTGTGAAAGCTCCTGCCTGTTTCTGAGTATGCGCTCGAGTTCCCTGAACCTTGCATTGAAATACGAGACAAAATCAGCAGGTTCGTATTTTTTTGTAGGTTCTGAATAGGAGCGAACAATTTTCACGTTAGGTGGTCTAATTTGTTGCTGTCCAGTCTGCTTATCTATTGCCGCATTCCTTTCGGGCTCTTGGGATTTTGTGACTGCTTCACCCTGCATAATGCCTTCCTTATATGCTAATTGCGGTTCTTCGGAGGCATTGATTATCTCAAGTCTTTGTCTGAGTTCGTCCGGGGTGAGCCTGTCTAGTTCCTCCACCATCTCACTGGAGACAAGAATATTCTTCTCAAGCAGCCGTCTCACTATCTTCTTTTTTATTTCTGCCTGCATCAGCCCTTCTCCAATATCTTCTTTATCTTGTCTGCTGTCTGCTCGCTTATGGCAAGCGATATCTCCCTTGTCCTTCCGAATCTGCCCTTGCTTATCACTTTCGCGTTTATTATGCCAAGCATATCTAGCTCAGCGAGTATATCGGATAACCTTCTTTGCGTAAGCGGCCTAAGGCCCATTTCAGGGCATAATTTCTGGTAAACTTCATAGACTTCTCCGGTGTATATTATTTCCGGCCTCTTCTCGGCAAGTGCTATTATTGCATGCAGCGCAGCCTGCTGCTGCTTGGGCTGCTGGGCTATGATGTCTAGCACCCTGTCCCTCTCTATCTTGTCCTCAGCAATATCAATATGTTCTATAGTTACCTTTGGGCTCTCCTGCCTCTCTGCAATCTCACCTGCTACTCTAAGCAGTTCAAGAGCCCGTCGGGCATCCCCGTGCTCGCGTGCTGCATACGCAGCGCATTTCTCAATTACACCTTCATCAAGGACACCCTCCTTGAATGCTATCTTGGACCTTCTCCTGAGTATCTCCTGCAGCTGCAAGGCATTGTAGGGTGCAAAAGTTATCTCCTCTTCTGATAAGGATGATCTTGCTCTGGGATCAATATTATCTATGAACATCACATCATTAGATATACCTATCAGTGATATCTGGCTGTTCTTGAGCTGAGTGTTAAGTCTTGTGAGATTGTATATTATACCATCCCCTGTTTTTTTTAGCAGCTGGTCAATCTCATCAAGGATGAGTATGAAAATCTGTTTTTTCTGCTCGATGACCTTCACAAAGAGATTGTATATCTCTTCAGTGGGAAGCCCTGTGGCAGGCACCTGCATATCCAGTTCTCCAAGCACCTGTGCAAAAAGCCTGTATTCTGTGTCCGCCACTCTTCTTAGTTTACAATTTAGATAGACTATCCTGATAGGGATTCCTTTGTCCTGCGCTACCTGAATTATATGATTGGTGGTATATATGGCACAGAGAGTCTTGCCCGTTCCTGTTTTCCCATAAAGGAAGAGATTTGATGGTCTTTCCATCCGAAGCGCAGGAGCAAGGACATTAGCTATCTGTTTTATTTCATCGTCACGATGTAAAATCTCTTCCGGGGTGTAGGTGTCTTGCAAGACCTTCTTTTGCCGAAATAAAGGATCTCTCTTGAGGAAACTCTCAAAGAAGCTTGTTAAACCCTGCTGTGCCATGGTTTTTCCAAAAGAAACAGAGGTATATAAATATTTGTAAATATGGGTATACAGACACCCCTTAATTTCCTATGGAAAATTGATTAGAAATAATTATGTTGTGATTGAGTTGCAAAATTAATCTCATTTTGTTTGAGTGGCACCTCAACATAGTTGTCTTCCATTTCGCCTTAAGTAAAGTGCATTAATTCGTTTTGGATAAATATTTTTTTTGTGATATAGTAAAGTATCTAGGCTTTTTATAAACGTGCCTACTATAGTCTAATAATTAAGTTTTGCCTCGGAAAAACCTTGTTGGACGATAGATGGTATAAATTTTTTTTCATAAGTTATATGGATTAAGATATATAATATTATAAAAATATATTTAAAAAAATATATTATAATATTATATATTGTGAAAAACATATTATGACATATTATTATAAATAATTTCTATATATAAATAAAATAATATTTAAAATAAAATAATGTTTAATATAGTTTAATATAATATCTTATAAAAAATAAAAAAAGTTATTTACATACATAAAATAGATAACTAATAAATAACTACAAACAAACAAACGAAATAAATTTCCATACGAAACAAAGGTGTCACAGTACTCTAAAAAAAATTGAATATTTAACATCATATTAACAAATTACCTTATTAACAAATTATTCAACAATGGATCATCACCTGACATTATTTCTCTATATATATGTTTGTGTATGTATATGTTTGTGTATGTTTGTAACATTCGAAAGGCTTCAAACTATGTTTTAAAAAAATTTTACAAAAAACCAGAACCACTCGCAAAATATTTATACTATATGATTACATTGAATGGCAATGCCACGGATAAAAAAGAGCATCAAAGCCTTTCTTCTGGAAGAGGACGGGACTATAAGTAAGAAAGCGGTGGTCTCGATTGGCTCTGCTCTTACAATAGGGGCAGCGCTCTCGGCGCAGGAAGCTCAAGCAGGCATGTGCGGTAAAGCAGGGACCAGAGATCACTGGGATCATTGCTGGGATCACTCTAACGCCATAAATACTCAAGGTACAGGTACCGCAGTAGGTCATCAGCACCACTACAACCACGGAAGCCATGGCAGTCATTCCAGCCACAGCAGTCATGGTTCGAGCGGCAAAGGCACTTAAATTATCCAATGTGCCATTATTCTTCCTCTAAATTAGGATTATATCCTATTTGATGCTGAAATCTCTGAAGCATTAGTTATCATAGGTATAAGCTAATCTTTCCTATACACTGCTTCTATCATGCCGGGGGCAAGCCCATTGTTATTCTGAACAAAGAAACGTTCTTTTAACTGAATGAGTTTCATCCCTTTAATTTGCGTAGGCTTCATAGGGTTCATATATTCCCACATTGCATTACCCTGGAAATGCGTTGTTCTTAGCAAAAGAAACTTTGTTATGAACAGTCCATTCTGTTTTAGAGAATTCTTAATTCGTGCAATTAGCTTTCTTCTTTGTATAGGAGAGAAATATAGCATCTCTCCTGTGTCAATAATCACATCATATTTTGTCCTGTCGTGATAGGCACCAAACCATGCCCTGATATTGTCAGTATCCTTCCCGATGACAGCCACACGCATACCTTTCTTTATATACTTGAAAGGCAGATCTGTTGTCGAGAAGAGGAACCTGAAATTCTTGCATATCATGCCTTCCTCTATCACCCTATCAAGCGTATAGGGGTTCTCTTTTATTCTCTTTATAATATCATCCTTGATTTTCAGCCCCTTAAGTTTCTTATCAATATGCTCTGCGCCAAGACCTTTGTTATTTAAGCTTCCAAGACGGATTAACTGCCCTCTTATGCTTTCATCCCTAACCATAGACAGGAGCAGTGGGTGCAGTTCTTCGTATCTCTTGCCTTTCAGGTAGTCAGCATGCTTTTCATACTCACCAGACTTGGGTATAGGGGTAAAAGGCATTATGCATAAGGTGCATCCGACCTCATAGGTTTTCTGTATAGAGTCAAGCACATTATCATATGACTGGCCGGGAAGCCCTATCAATACGAATATCTTTATGCTCTTGCTCTTGAAACCGGCTTTTTTGAGTATGCTTATGGCATTGTCGAATTCAGATACAAGGGCAGTTCTCTTCAGCACTTTTTTGTTGTATTTGTCATCAGTAGTCTCTAATGGGATGAAGAGCCTCTTGAATCCGGCTTTCCTCATCTTCATTGCGAGCTCTAGTGTTATGAACTTCGGAGCAAGCCCTTCAGGAGTTTCCAGCGTAACTTTCAGCTTTCTCCTGATTATCTCATCCAGTATGACCTCAAAATGGTTCTTTGAGTTTATGAGCAGGTTAGACTCCCAGAATATGAACCTTCTAATCCCGCTGTCGTACTTGCTTTGGATTTCATCAACAACCTCATTCACAGCCCTATAGCGCATGCCCCTTCCTTCAAGTTTCGGCACAACGCAGTAAGTGCACTGGTTTGGGCATCCTCTGGTTGACTTGACTATGGCATAAGTTGGTTTATAAGGCAGGATGGAAAGGTCATTTGCAATATTATTTGCGTCTCTAATCTCCCCTATATATACACCATCTGCACCCGAGGAGAGTGCATGCTCAGGGCAGAGGGTAGCGTATAGGCCGCCGATTATAACAGGGACATTCGGATGGACCTTCTGGCACAGCCTTACTGTCTCATGCGCTGTCTCGCAATAGTATGTCATAGTCGCTCCGATCATTATAACATCAGGCCTCTCTCTTATGAGTTCCTTTTCAATCTCATCATATGGCAGGCCCCTGAATCTTCTTTCCATATAGGTCCCGCTGCCAGTCTTTATCTTCCCCCAAGGCTTCCATCTAAGCACGCTGTTCGGCCTGTCTTTAGGCAGTTCAGCACAGCAGTCCATCATCGTCACAGTATGCCCCTTTTTCTTGAAATATGAGGCGACCCTTAGGAGCCCTGCAGGCTGTGATCCGTATGCATGGAAAGACTGAAGAGGCTTAGTGTAATCTATACTGTCGTATGGTGTAAATACTTCTATTATCGGTGGTCTGATGAAGAGAATGTTCATGTTCCCATCAGCGGGTCTTTTCCAAGCCTTTGCACAAGAAGGCTGCAGCCGCCTCTGCAGACAGTAATCTGACTGCATTTCCTGCATTTTTTGGGCAGCTCGATTGATTCAAGCTCTGCCCGAATATTCGCCCAGGCTTTTCGCAGGCCATTCTTTCTTATATTGCCGTAACTCTTGCTCATATAACATGATCTAATCTCCCCGAATGCATCTATATGTATGCTTGTCCATGGGCCGCAGAGGTTCGCCCCTTTATAGAGTGCAACAAAATCAGCTTCTGCAGAGCAGAAAGGAAGAGCTTGTGACAGCGTGATGTCCATCCCGCTTTTGTTTATCAGCTTGACGAGCTTTTTCACATCAGCCCTTGAGATTCCTCTTTTTCTATTGACTGGCTCTGGTATAGTGAAGAACCATCTCTTCGGTTTTATATCATCTACAAGCGCCTTGAATTTATCAAAATCCCTTATATTTTCCTTTGTTGCCAAAGTATTCAGTGTTATGCGGCTTCTCTGTTTTTTGATATATTCTATCTTGATATCAAAGAACTGCCCTGCGGTCTTTTTTTTCTCGCTATTGCTGTCATAGCTATGCAAAGGCACAAGTATCTCTTCAGCAAGCAGCGCCTCTTTCGGAAGAGCCCTGGTTCCATTTGTGTTTATGATGATCCTGAAGCCATTTCTCTTTGCATGCAAAAGGATCTTCCCGAAATCCCGGTTGAGGAGAGGTTCTCCACCGGTCAGCCTGACAGTCTCTACAAGACCTTTTAGATTGTCAAGGATTTTGAGATAATCCTTTGTGGAAAGCGGATTTCCTTTCTTCCTTCCTTTCCTGTAGCAGAATCCGCATCTGAGATTGCAGAGGTCAGTAAGCTCAATCTTGACCTCGTTTGGCGTATGCTCTTTAAGTTCCAGCCTTCCATATTCCTTTGCATACTCACTAGGCAGTCCCTGGCAGTCAAGGATGCACCAATTGCATGCGCCTTTCTTGGTGCCGGGCGGCAGGGATTCAATATGATGTCTTGCGTCCTTGAGAAAGCAAGGGGGTACATTTCTTATTGCCACAGGTATGTCGCATGCGACAGCACGCTCTATATAGTCTGCAGCATGACTATACATCGGAACTGTCTTAGCGAAATCGCCGCCAGGCAACGGCAGTACAAGGACTGCTCTTGTAGCGCCTAGTGCCTTTGCTTTCCTAACAGTATGCTCTATAAGCGGATAGTTCTGCATTGTGACAGGCACAAGCACTCCTGTCTTCGCACCGGCCTTTTCAAGATTTTTTAATCCTCTAATGGCCTGCCTGAAGCTTCCTTCTGCTCTTGTGAGCGAATCATGTATCTCTGCTGTTGGGGCATATAATTTAACCAACCATTCATGGTTCTTTGCCTTGTTTGCGAGCGGCATGTATGAGAAAGCCCTGCCGTTTGTCTCGAATGTTTTTTTCGGGAGCATGAGTATCTTAAGGAAATCGGGGTGCAGGGTGGTTTCGCCACAGATATAATCAGCCTGCGCTATTTCTTGAAGCGTTTTCCATCTGCCCTTTTTGCTTTGGCATGAAAAGCAGTTGTTGTTGCATCTGCCCCCTATATCAATTTGTTTCATGTAGCTTTAAGCCATCACCAGCTTCGCTCCTGTGCATGCCTAATGCTGTGAAAAGACTTATCAGGTCATGCGGTGCCCTCATATCATATGGGGTTTTGGCGAAGCTTGCGATTGTCATGTGCACCTTGTACTTCCTGCAGAGCATGATGTTCTGCTTCATCCGCCCGGCAATCCATGCCCTGCTGCGCTCATCAAGAAGGGATGAGAGCGAGAACCCTACTGATATGTTCTTCTTTGCACAGATCTGGGCAGTAATATGGTTCAGCCCTGACCTTCTTTGGTGAAGATGGTCTGTCTTCTGCTGTTGCTCAAGTCCGTAGATGAGATCCGGGTTAAGCCTTTCGATTATCGCCCTCTCGCCTCCTTCAAGCATGAGTATATCGCATTTAGGCCTTGTCCTGTAATTCTCTCCGGCAACAGCCGCATAGTATATCTTGAGATCAGAATCGGTTTTTTTGAAGTTTTCTCTGTAAGCGAGCGCAATCGCTTGGTATCCCAGCTTTCTTGCCATCTCGAGGAACTCTTGTTCATTGCCGTCAGGGAACACTATATCGCAGAACATTGAAAGACAAAATGACTTGTGTTTTTATAAAGATTATGCATGCCTTTTTGTAACTATCTTGCAGACTATGCATATTTTCTCTGCACAGGGCTCACCGCAGACAGCGCAAGCTCTTGGATGGCCGGCCTGATGAATCTTTCTTAACTTGGGCACCATCTTTAGGAAGTTCCTTATGATGTTTTTCTTGGCTCCTGGCATAATCTTCTCCCATTCGTTAATTATGCCCCTCACAGAATTTCTGAAGGAGTCGTTGGTATAAGGGCATTCATTGAAACCTGTTCCAAGCCCGGCAAGATGGTTATAGACGTATGACTCCTTCTCACTGCAATGATAGAGCGGCTTGACTCTTCTCACAAAACCACGCGCTTGCGATAGTCCTGATACCGGCCCAAGCCTCGCAGACATCGCAAGATTGTTCTTGAAGAAATTCATCATGATGCTCTGTGCTTCATCATCCATGTTGTGGCCAGTGGCGATGACTGTAGCTCCGAGCCTCTTGGCATGGATGTTCAGGAGATGCCTGCGCATGGCACCGCACAGCGAACAAGAGCTTTTTCCTTTAGTGGCAATGGAATCAAGAGTCTTTCCAAGCTCCTTTTTGCATGAGACAATATGAAGCTTGATTCTTCTAGACCTACAAAACCTCTTTAAGTCCGCAAGAGTCTTCGCCCTGTAACCTCTTATACCTTCATCGATTGCGAGAGCAGTTACTTTGTAGTGTTTTGAAAGTATGTGCAGGCAGGCCGTAGAATCCTTTCCGCCGGAAGCTGCGACAACTATCCTGTCTTCCTCTTTTATCAGTCTGTATCTTCGGATGGTATCAAGGACTTTGCCTTCAAAATACTCTATGAAGTGGTTTTTGCAGTATCTGGGTGTCAGGAATACAGCAGGATTCTTGCACTTGGTGCATGTCATACATAGGCAATATTCTATTGCGTTATTAAATTCTATTTATCCGCCGCTTACCACCGGCAGCACTTCAATGCTGTCAGAATCCTCAATAGTTGCATCCTCAGGGACAACAGCGCCGTTCTTGGTTACCATCACTGTCTCAGGATTCACTGCTATTCTGTCGAGCAGCTCCTTTACAGTGCCGTTGAACTTGAAAGATATCCTTGCGCGGTCTTTTTGTATATAGAGCTTCATGTTGGAAAAAGAAAATTAGATTATGTCCTCTTCTGCAATGACCATGAAATCACCAATTGCGATGACAGAGCTGAAGGGAATAAGGATGTTTCCGGTCTTATCCTTCTCAAGCTCGAGCTTTTCAGTGTAAGATGTCGGGTTCCTCAGGACAAGATGTATGAGCTCTCCTGATCTAGTTTCAAAAACTATATCTCCGACCTCACCGAACCGTTTGCCTGTCTTGGACACCACGGTCTTCCCGATGAGCTGCTTGCTGAACCTCTTGTCTTCATCTGCCATTTATATCCCTCGTGCAATGCCTCAATAAAGTGGATGGTTGTATTTAAAGTTTTCTATCATATAGTGGCATATCTCCAATGAAACTTGTCTATTCAGGGGCAACATTTATATAACATGCACGATACTGGACATGTATGCCAAAAAGATGCAACATCTGCAGCAAGGAAGCAGTTTACCAGGTCAAGAGCACCAGCGATTTCTATTGCCAGGAGTGTGCGGAGGAGCAGTTCGGTGATGTAGCACTGCTTGTCAAAGTTGAAGATCAGGCAGTTAAGCTAAAGAAGGCAGTGGACCAGAAGCTAAATGAGGTCCCGGAAGAGGAATGCGAGTGCGAACCCGAGGGCAATTCGGAAGATAATGAAGATAATTGAATTTTCTATATATGTTAAAACATCATAATTAAAACATCATCAAATTATCAGGTTTTGCAATGACTCCTTTGTCAATGTTTTTTTAGGAATGCAGTGAATTAAAAGAACAAAGTGCACGGAAGATGTTAAATGCAATTTCTGGTTATGTATAAGGTGTACTTATCTTATTATGAATCTCCATCTGTTTGTAGAATTCTGTTTGTGCCTTCAGTGTATGTCGAGCATAGCCTTTATCTGCGGCATCGCTTTATGTGCTGCCTCTTCGCCTTTCGGGATGAGTTCCTTGCCCTGTGAGAAATCAAGGTAGCTGGCATTGCCAAGATTGGGGCTGATTAGGACAATGTCCTTTCTCTGTGTGAGCTCCCTCTTTATCATCTCAGTGTGCCTCTCCCTTGTAAGCAAGATGCTCTGGATGGCGATATTGAATATCGTTGGTTTGATCTCCTGCCTGCCCATTGTCTTGTATTCGACATCGACAGCGATTATTGCGTCGCAGCCGTTCTTTGCTGCGATATCAACCGGAAGAGGGTTCAGGACACCGCCGTCGACAAGTATCTCCTCCTTGTCTTTTACTGGCTTGAACAGCACAGGAATCGCAATGCTTGCCATGACAGCATCCAGGACATTGCCGGAAGCTATCGTCGTTTCTCTTCCTTCACAAAGGTCAGTTGCTACCACACAGAGCGTTATCTTGAGTTTGGAGAAATCTAAGTTTATCGAAGCTCTTAGGAATCTCCTTATGTTGTCGCCCGCGACAAGCCCCTGCCTGGGCACATTCCAGTCGAATAGTTGCTGCGCTCTCTTCTTGTCAAGTTTATCTACAAGCTCAAGCGCTTCGCGGGCAGAGCCTGATATACAGTATAGCGCCCCCACAAGGGCGCCGATGCTGCTCCCAGCGACAAAAGCGACAGGAATATTATTTTCCTCTAATGCCTTCAGTACACCTATGTGGGCAATCCCTCTCGCAGCCCCGCTTCCAAGGACAAGACCTACTTTGTTTGCCATACAAAGATGACAGGATGTATAAATTTAATAATTTTTCCGTATATAGCAGGTTGATGAAATAGATTGCGGATATGCTATAATGAGTAATTCTCTTATTCATCTCTTCTCACTCTGTCTTTAGATAGGTTTATATTGATATAGAGTTATGTGGTTTTATGCTGCTATTGAGATGCCCCAGATGCAAGAACCAGATGAAGTATCAGCAGGAAGGAAGCCTTGACAGGTCAAAGAGGAAACGTTGTGTCTATTGCGGCAGAAGCTTCCAGGTTATAGAATGCATTGTCAGCAAAGCATGAATGTTTTATCCTGTCATCTATCTTTATGTTCGAGCCTAGCCCACATCCTAACAAAATCAAATTTTCTGAAACCCGATTTTTTCTTTACGATATATACCAAATCTTCCCTTAATCTGACTGCTAGAGTTAGGGCCGCGCCGATTGCTACGAGATTCATTATCATTATCACATCTGAAAGACTTCCATGGTAGGCTATTATCCCGAGGGTCATAAAAAGCCCTGCAGCGAATAGGAATGGCATAAAAGCGAAGCTTCCTTTTGCAAGGTAATACATAACTAAGACATTGATGATTGCGAATATTCCCATAGGCAGGGCAAGCCAGGGTATCATCCAGGCGATATCGTAACTGGAGCTGAATATCAGTGATGCCACAAATCTTGGTAATAAGATGTATGCCATGAACGTGAGTGCAGCAATAGAACCTGTGTAAATGAGTGCCTGCTTTAGCAATGGAAGACTGTCATTTCCGTTGCTGTCCAATTCCGCAACTTTCGGGAAGAACACTGCTACAAGGCCCCCAGAGACAATCAAAGGAAGCTTTGCGATGAAAGATGCGGCAGCGTAGTTGCCGGCATCAGTGCTCTGGAAGAACAGCCGGACAAGCACCACATCTATATTTACCAGTATAGCGAGAAGTACGCTTGCGGCAAGGGCCTTTAAGAGGTATCCTGCAATGCCTATATCCCCTGTGCCTGTCCTCTTGTAGAGGAAAAGACCTTTAAGTGAGAATAGAAGGGGGATGAATATCGCTGCCTCGCTTGCCAGTAACGACAGCAGCACACCGCTTGTTCCGAATGGAAGGAGCAAGAAACCCGCAGAGACAAGCACAGCAGCCGAGACTACGCGATATACCCCAAGCTGTGTGAATCTTTGCATCCCGTTTATCATGGCAAGCATTGTATTGACTACGAAATATGTAAGTATAAAAGCCCCAAGGAATATCACAGGCCACCTGCTTGTTCCAAGCTTCGATCCGATGGCACCGGAGGATATTGCTATGATAAAAAACGCAAAAAGCCCTATTGCAGCAGAGAGCAAAACAGTATTTATGAAGAACTGATGTAGTTTCTCATCCTGGCTTTTTGCCTTGAAATAGGACACATATCTAACTACAACATTATATATTGTACCTGATATGACTCCGGAAACGAAATAGAATGAGAGCATAAACCCGAGGGCGCTGTACTCATCAGGCGTTATCCTTTTTCCGGCCATCATGAAGAAGACATAGGAAAAAAGCGATGCTGTTGCGCTGCATGCAAGAAGTATTGCGCCAGAACGAAAGATCTTGTCCATCAAAAGAAAAAAAATTTCACTCGTCTTTAGCGAGTGAGTATATCGCCTTAAGTGCAACCACTATTGTCGCTGGGAAGACGAATAGGTTAATGGATGTGGTTAGGCCTATCATCATTGTCCCGACAAAATTAAACGCTGAAAGCGTATCGACCATCTGGATCAGTGCTGCTCTGGCAGTGAATAACGCAATCATGACAGACACAGACGCCATGAGGAAAGGTGTTGTTTCCTTCTCAGATACGTTCAAAAATCCGACAATGAGTCCTATCACGACCAGCGCTCCGGATGTGACCCCCTGGTAATCTGCAGGCACGAAACCCACTATCAATGCGATTACCACGCCTACTATGAATGCCCAGGCACCAACTTTTGCTAAAATGTTTCCCATATATATCACCCTCCATTTTTTTGTAAATAAACCACAAATCTTATATAAAATTGTCGATTAGAGGTTGTATTTAAGTCTTGCGGATAAAAGAACTCTCATAGCTTGCAAAGCCTTATTTTATCAAGATTATTTTATCCAAGCAAAATCCGACTAATTCGAGCGGAGATGAGGTCCATGTCTTGCCTGTTCACCGATTGAGTAGAAACCTTTATAAATCCCCTCAAAATCTTCACTTCTAAATGTTCCGATAGAGGATCGAAACATCCCGAGCCTGGATAATATTTTCAGTACGAGGGGCTAAGCCTTGAGTTCTAGAAAAATCTGGCTCTTTTTGAAGAAATGCCGAACATAAGACAGCCGAGACACGGCTCAATGCAATATTGGCCCAGGAAGAGGGCAAGGAGAGCTTACCCTAGGGTGAGGTCTTGGCAGTCGCTGGAACAGTCTAAACCCCTGGGGTTTGCAGGCTATAAGGTAGGTATGACACATATAATCGTGACAGACAACTGGAAATTCTCAAAGACCAAGGGCGAGCAGATATCTTTGCCGGTCACCATAATTGAGTGCCCGCCCTTAAAGGTTGCATCAATCAGGCTTTACAGACAGGGTCTTTCAGGGTTGCAGGTTGCAGACGAGATATTCGCAAAGCCTGATAAGGAGCTAGCTAGGAAGATACCTGAGCCAAAAAAACAGAAAACCGCAGATAATATTGATGTATCCAATTATGTGGATGTGAGGCTTAATGTATACACTCAGCCGAAGCTTACAGGCATAGGCAAGAAGAAGCCAGAGATATTCGAGATCGCGCTTGGCGGAAAGATCGCTGACAAACTTGAGCTCGCAAAAAGCCTTCTAGGCAAGGAGATACTAATAAGAGACGTCTTCAAGGAAGGTCAGCAGGTTGATATTCACGCAGTCACAAAAGGCAAAGGCTATCAGGGCCCTGTCAAGAGGTTTGGTGTTGCCATTAGGAGCCACAAGTCAGAGAAGACTAAGAGAGGTCCGGGTTCGCTGGGGGGATGGAGGGGTCAGGCACATGTCATGTATCGCGTCAGCCACGCAGGTCAGATGGGCTACCACACAAGGACTGAATGGAACAAGCAAATAATCAAGATTGGTGAAAAAGATGATATCAACAGGGGAGGCGGCTTCGATAATTATGGTATTATCCGCAATAGTTATCTGCTTGTCAAGGGAAGTGTGCAGGGCGCCAAGAAGCGTCTGGTAAGGCTTTGTCTTGCAACAAGAAAGAACAAAAAAATTGCAGAAGATGCACCTTCAATAGAATATCTCCATAAGTGATACGCATGAAGCTATCTATAATGAACGGGACAAAGGAGATTGGCAAGATGGATTTGCCATCACAGTTCTCAGAGCCAATTAGGCCTGACCTTGTTCGGAAGGCAGTGCTTGTGATCAAGAGCAACAACAGGCAGCCTTATGGAACAGATCCTCTCGCAGGCAAGAAAGCAAGCGCAAAGCTTTCAAGACGCAGGAGAGATTATAGGGGCGGCTATGGTGCAGGCATCTCAAGAGTCCCAAGGAAGATATTATCACGGCGCGGCACAAGGATGAATTGGCAGGCGGCAGTAGCGCCTGGAACTGTCAAGGGCAGACAGGCACATCCGCCAAAATCAAGCAAGATATGGGCCGTGAAGATGAACACTAAGGAAAGGAGAAAGGCCATAAGGTCTGCCATCTCTGCAACGATTAGAAGGGATTATGTATCTTCAAACGGCCACAGGCTTCCTGAGTTATATCCTTTCATTATTGACAGCAGTTTCGAGAGTATTGACAGGACCAAGGCTGTTTTGGATGGGTTGCTGGCTCTTGGTTTTTCAGCAGAACTTGAACGTGTGAGCGAAGCGAAGATTAGGGCAGGACAGGGAAAGCTTCGCGGCAGGAGGCTCAGGCGAAAGAGAGGGCCTGTGATAGTCGTATCAGGTCCTTGCAAGCTGGAGAAATCAGCCAAAAACATAAGGGGTTTTGATGTCATCAGGGTTGACAAACTTAATGCATTGTCGCTCTCCCATGACGTAAGGCCTGGAAGGCTTGCGCTTTTCACAGACAAGGCAGTTTTGCGGCTGGCAGAAGAGGGGCTGTTCCGATGAGCATGATAAAATATCCTTTGTCAACTGAGAAGGCAGTGCGGCTGATGCAGGCAGAGAACAAACTATGTTTTGTTGTCGACAGGAAATCCACAAAGGCAGGCATAAAGTCCGAGTTTGAGAAGACGTATGGCGTGAAGGTGATTTCAGTTAACACATACACATCACACGACGGCAGGAAGAGGGCATATATCCGCCTGTCAGCCGATACGCCTGCGATTGATATTGCAACAAGATTGGGGTTGATGTAATGGGAAAGAATATTATAGCGCAGAAAAGGGGAAAGGGTTCTCCCACTTACAGGGCTCCAAGCTTCAGGTATATTGCAAGAGCTAGGTTCGCGAAGCCTTTTTCTGCGCCAGTCTCTGGAAAGATAATGGATATTGTTCATTGTGCAGGTCATACCACTCCTCTCGCCTTTGTTAGGTATGACAACGGGGAGAGCACCTACCTTATCGCAGGTGAGGGTTTCCGTGTTGGCGACACTATTATGGCAGGGACACAGGAGATATCAGTAGGCAATGTGGTAGAGCTTTCAAGCGTCCCTGAAGGTACATCTGTGTATAATATTGAGAGCCAGCCGGGCGACGGCGGCAAGTTTGCAAGGGCTGGGGGTACATTCGCCAAGGTGACTTCAAAATTTCCGGATAGGGTTATGGTCATGCTGCCTTCAAAGAAGGAACGCGCATTCAATCCAAAGTGCAGGGCATGCATAGGTGTAGCCGCGGGCGCAGGTAGGCCGGAGAAGCCTTTTGTCAAGGCCGGAACCAAGTACCACCAGATGAAAGCGAGGAACAGGGTCTACCCAATCGTAAGCGGCCAGTCCATGAATGCAGTGGACCATCCTCACGGTACAAGCAGGAGCTCAAAGAAGGGCAAGCCCTCGATAGCCAAGAGGCACGCGCCTCCAGGGGCCAAGGTGGGTCTTATAAGGCCTAGACGCACAGGAAGGAGGAAGGGGGCTAACATTTCCAATCTTTAGGTGATAAGATGGCAAAGAAAGAATTCACATACCGCGGGAAATCGGCAAAGGAGCTTCAGTCCATGAGCACAGACGAAGTCATAATGCTTTTGCCCTCAAGGCTGAGGCGCAATTTCAGGCGCGGCTTCACCGAGCAGCAGAAAACACTTTTGAAAAAGCTTGAGAAAGCTTCCAGTATTAAGACGCACTGCAGGGATATGATGGTTCTTCCGCTAATGTTCAACAAGACAATCAATGTCCATAATGGCAAGGAGTTTGTCCCGGTACTTGTAACTGAAGAGATGATGGGCCACGTATTGGGCGAGTTCGCTCTGTCAAGGAAGCGCGTAGGACACAACGCACCCGGTATTGGCGCTACAAGGTCAAGCGCTTCGGTGTCCGTGAGGTAAATATGCAGAAATATGCTTTCGAGGGTTATGCCAAAGAATCGATGGCAAGGGCTAAAGGCATCTCGCTTGGCATCAGCTCAAAGCAGTCTATCGAGATATGCTCATTCATAAGAGGAAAGAAGATCGCTACGGCAAAGAGGATGCTTGAAGACGTCATTGCGATGAAAAGGGCAGTCCCGTTCAAGAGGTTCAATCATAATATAGGTCATAGGAAGAGCATGGGGCCAGGCAGATATCCTGTCAAGGCATGTTCAGAGATACTGAAAGTTGTGAAGGCATGCGAAGCAAATGCCCAGTTCAAGGGACTCAACACATCCGGTCTTGTCATTGCACATGCGAGCGCAGATTTCGCTTCAAGGCCCTTCCACTATGGAAGGCAGAGCAGGAGAAAGATGAAAAGGACGCATATCCAGATTGTGGTTGTCGAGGGCAAAAAATGATCCAGAGGAAGATACTAAGCAGGAAGATACTTGAGTTCGAGATAAACGAATACGTCCGGGAGAACTTAAAGGGTGCCGGCCTAAGCAATGTTAAGCTGCAGATAACACCTCTCGGAGAGAAGATAATTGTCGCCGCCTCAAGGCCTGGGCTAGTGGTCGGCAGGAAAGGCCAGTATATAAGGAAGCTTACAAACACACTAAAAAAGAAGTTCAACATGGAGAACCCTCAAATTGAGATAGCTGAAGTCCAGGACCCAAATCTGGATGCAAAGATAGTGGCAGAGAGGATTGCAAACACTCTTGAGAGATTTGGCGTGAACCGATTCAAGGGTATCGGCCATAAGACCATGGAGGATGTCATGAGCGCCGGGGCGAGGGGTGTGGAAATTATTATATCCGGCAAGGTCCCAAGTTCCAGAGCGAAGAGATGGAGATTCTACCAAGGTTATCTCAAGAAATGCGGGGATGTGGCGGTAAGCTATGTGCGCGAGGCATTCATACAGGCGCATCTCAAAACAGGCACAATAGGAATCCAGGTAAGGATCATGACGAACGATGTGAGGCTTCCTGATGACATAAGGATGATTGATGGCACTGTTGAAGAGGCTTCAGATGTTAAGGCTTCCCCTGCAGTGGCAGAGCCTGTTGAGGAGAAGCAGGAGGCACGTGCCGAAGAGGCAAAACCCAAAAGGAAGAGAAAGACAAAGAAGGCGAAAAAGAATGAAGATAAAGGACCTAAGGTCGATGCAGACGAAGGAGCTGGAAAGCAGGCTGAGTGAGGCAAGGCTTGAGCTCGTCAAGCTGAATGCCCAAGTAGCAATGCATACCCAGATCAAAAGTCCGGGACAGATTAGAAGACTCAAGAGAAGCATCGCGAAGATGCTCTCGATAATAAATCAGAAGAAGGAGGTAGCCTCAAAAGAATGAGTGAAATTTGCTCACGGTGCGGGCTCCCGCAGGAGCTTTGCGTGTGCGAGACCATTGCCAAGGAGATGCAGAAGATAAGCGTCTACTCGGAAAAGAAAAAATTCGGCAAGGTCTATACCGTGGTTGAAGGGATCGATGACAAGAATATCGACATCAAGGAGATAACGAAGAAGCTCAAGAACAAGCTCGCATGCGGCGGGACATTCAAAGAGGGTAAGATTGAGCTTCAGGGCAACCACAAGAACAGCGTGCGCGAGGCTTTGGTGAATATAGGGTTTGCGCCGGAGACAATCGAGCTGCGATGATGCTTCGTAAGGCCGCAGGGATTCCTCGGGATCTTATAGGTAAAAGCGTCATTGTTGTGTCGTCGAGAAACAGCAGCCTGCAAGGCATGAGCGGCATTGTTGTTGACGAGACCAAGAGCACGATTGTCCTGTCGACTAAAAAAGGCACAAAGCGGCTCATAAAGGCAGCGGTTGTACTTGGGGTCGATGGGGCAAGAATTGACGGAAGAAGGCTTATGGGGCGGCCAGAGGACAGATAATGGCAAGAAACATTGGCGTTTTGGCTAAGCAGCCGGAAGCTGTATGCGAGAAGGACAGAAAATGCCCTTTCCATGGCAGTATAAGGCTTCATGGCAGGATATTTACAGGGACGGTAATTAGAACAAGCCTCGGCAGGAATGCGCTTGTCGAGTGGTCATGGCCCAGATACAACAGGAAATACGAGAGATATGAGAAGAAGAGGACAAGGCTCATGGCGCATAACCCTTCATGCATAGCTGCTGTGAAAGGCGACAGGGTAAGGCTCATGGAGTCAAAGAAGCTGTCAAAGACAAAGAATTTCGTTATAATCGAGAAAGGTGTTTGAAAGTGCAGGCGATAAAAGCGTATGTGACAAGGGCACTTCCGCTTAATGCGGAACTGGAGACCTGTGACAACTCCGGAGCGAAAGTAATCAAGATCTTCTCTGTGGTGGGCATGAAGACAAGGCTCGGAAGAATAGCCTCTGCAGGCGTTGGCGACCTGGTCATGGCAACTGTGAAGAAAGGTCGTCCGGACATGAGAAAGAAGGTCGTGTTTGCTGTCATTGTCAGGCAGAAGAAGGAATACCGGAGGCCGAACGGTCAGAGAATAAAATTTGAGGACAACTCTGCTGTCGTCCTTAAGGATGATAAGGGCAACCCCCAGGGCACCATATTTAAAGGTGCAATCGCCAAGGAAGTGTGCGAGAGATGGCCTGCAATAGCTAAGGTCGCAAGTGTGATAGCATGAAGAGTTTTTCAAGGTCATGGAAATCCAGCGGACTGCCGCGGAAGCAGAGGAAATACAGGTACAAGGCCCCATTACACTTGAGGTCAAAGATGCTTGGATCCCATTTATCGAAGGACCTCCGCCAGAAGTATGGCAGGAGGGCTATGAGGGTGAGAAAAGGCGACAGGGTCAGGGTGATGGTAGGGCAATTCAGGAAGAAAGAAGGCAAGGTCACAAGAGTTGACACAAAAAAGCAGAAGATATACATAGAAAATGTAGAGGTGGCAAAAAAGGACGGGTCCAAGGCTTTCTACCCTGTGAACGCATCGAATGTTATGATAATTGAGCTTAATATGGATGACAAAAAGAGAAAGGTGAAGAAATGAAAGCGCATTTGAACAGGCTCGCTGCCCCGAAATCTTGGGCCATTAACAGGAAAGAGAGAGCTTATGTGCAGAGGCCAAAGCCAAGCGGCCACAGACTTTCACATTCACTACCATTGTTTGTTGTAATAAGGGATCTGCTGAAATTCGCGAAAACAGCTAGAGAAGTGAAGTATGTGCTCAACCAAGGAATAGTTTTGATCAACGGCAAAGTTGTGAAAGAGCCGAAAAGGTCATTAGGCCTTATGGATGTGATTGAATTTTCGACAATCGGTAAGACTTACAGGGTTCTTATGGACAGGATAGGGAAGCTGGTGCTCATTGAGCAGAGAGGCCATAATGACATAGTGGCGTCTGTGTCTGGGAAGACCACTCTCAAAGGCAAGAAGACTCAGCTAAACCTTTTAAACGGCATGAATATTATAGCTGCAAAAGATCTCTACAAAGTTGGGGATACTATCGTCATAGGCCCAAACGGCGAGATAAAAGACCATTTCAGGCTCGAGAAAGGGTCGCTTGTTTATTTCATCGGCGGAAAGCATGTGGGCGAAACGGCATCCGTCGAGGACATCAAGGGGGATGTGCTGATGATTAGGAAGCAGAACGAAGTCTTCGAGACACGCAAAGGCTTCGCATTTGTCATCGGAAGGGACCAACCGGTCATTGAGATACCATGAACGCGATGCAGAACATAAGGATAGAGAAACTGACCTTGAATATAGGTTCAGGAAAAGAGCAGAACAAGCTCGATAGGGGCATGAAGCTGATAAAACATCTTACAGGCATTGCTCCTGTGAAGACAATAACAAAGAAGAGGATTCCTAACTGGGGTTTAAGGCCAGGCCTTCCTATAGGATGCAAGCTGACTATAAGGAACGGACAGAAGAAGGATCTCATACAGAGGTTCCTGAAGGCGAAGGGCAACAAGCTGAGTGCCAGTAATTTCGATGAGAACGGAAGCGTGAGCTTTGGTATTCACGAATACATTGATGTTCCTGGTGTTGCCTACAATCCTGAAGTGGGTATAATGGGATTTGAGGTGTGTATAACACTGGAGAGGCCGGGGTTTAGGATAAAGAGAAGGCGTCTTAGGCGGGTTGCTGTTCCAGCCAAACATAGGATAACAAAGGAAGCAGCCATGGAATTCATGAAGAAAGAGTTTGGCGTAAGCACAGAGGAAGGTGAAGAGGAATGAGTTACAGCAGCTGGGACAAGGCATTAAAGCAGCTCAAGGCTAAGCCAGACAAGATGAAGAAGTTCATTAAGTTCAACTCTCCTAAGAAGAGGACTACAGGAAGGTCGCTTAGGAGATGCAGGCGTTGTGGAAGGATTAGGGGACATATAAACAAGTACGGACTGCATTACTGCAGGCAGTGCTTCAGGGAGATTGCCACACAGATAGGCTTTAAGAAGTATTACTAAGGTGAATGAGTATGGTTATGAACGATCCATTGGCTGCTGTGCTTTCGCATATACTTAACTGCGAGAAGCTTGGAAGGGAGGAAGCTATTGTCAGGCCGGCTTCGGGATTGGCAAAAGAGACGCTGAGAATAATGCAAGAGGCGCTCTACATTGGTTCAGCAGAGGAGATAAATGATAACAGGGGCGGGATGCTAAAGGTTAACCTGCTGGGCAAGATCAACAAGTGCGGTGTCGTCAAGCCAAGATTCTCTGTTGGCAAGAATGATTATGAGAAGTTTGAGAAGAGATACTTGCCTGCAAAAGGTCTTGGTGTGTTGGTAGTATCGACACCCGCAGGGATTATGAGCCATAATGATGCAAAAAATAAGAAGATTGGAGGAAGGCTGATAGCCTACTGCTACTAATATGAGAATCGCTAATCATGAGGACACTTTGGTGATTCCGAATGGGATTGATGTTAGGATTGACGGTCTGGATGTGTCTGTAAAAGGGAAGCTGGGGGAGTTGAGAAGACGGCTTCTTGAGCCGGGAATAAAAATGAGAGTTGAATCAAACACGATAAAGATTCTTGTCCCAAGGTTCACCAAGAAAAGCAAGACCAAGGTCGGTACAATCATGGCGCACATCAAGAACATGTTCAAGGGTGTGAGCGTTGGACACACCTACAAGCTGAAGATATGTTCTGGCCACTTCCCAATGAACGTTTCTTACACAAACAACCAGCTCATCGTCAAGAATTTCATAGGTGAGAAGATACCAAGAACTCTAAAGATAGACCCGGGGGTAAAACTGACCCTCGAAGCGCCCATAATTACGCTCGAAGGCATTGACAGGGAACTGTGCGGCAGGACAGCTTCAGAGATTGAGCACCTTACTCGAAGGGCAAATTATGACAGGCGGGTTTTTCAGGATGGAATATATATCACAGAGAAAGATGGCAAAGCGGTGAGAGTATGAAAGAGCTTCTGGCGCACAGGAAGGATCTGAAGAGAAGGAAACCTGTGTTTCTAAAACAGGACACTCACAAGAAGCCAGGGATAGCCAAGAAATGGTCAAGGCCAAGGGGCATTGACAGCAAGATGAGGCTCAAACTCAAGGGTTACAGGCGAAGCGTGACAGTGGGCTGGAAATCACCAACTCTAGTAAGGGGCCTACACCACACCGGAAAGAAGGCAGTTGTCGTACACAATGAAGCCTGCATCAGGTCAGCTGACAAGACAGACGGTCTGATAATATCATCAACCATAGGTCAGAAGAAGAAGATGTCTTTGTTGAGGATTGCACAGGAGCTCGGGCTCACTGTATTGAATGTCAAGGACCCTTCAAAGTTTATCGCGGATGCAGAGAAAGGCATGGCAGAAAAGAAAAAAGAAAGAGAAAACAAGAAGTCTGTCAAGGAAAAGAAAGATGACAAGAAGCAGATAAAGGAAGCAAAGCCGGAAGATAAGGAGTCTGCGACAGCAGAAAAGGCTTCAGAACAGACATCCCCTGAAGACAAGCGGGAACAGCAGAAAAAGGAGCAGGACAAGCTGCTCATCAAGAGGGAGTAAATTGGAGCTAAAAGTTCAGAAAAGGCTATCGGCGGCTATACTAAAATGTTCGCCCAAAAGGATTGTTTTTGACAGTTCAAGGCTGTCTGACATAAAGGAAGCCATAACAAAGGCGGATATTCGGGGCTTGATAAGAGACAGAGCGATTATCTCAGTCCCTGCAAGAGGCATTTCCAGGCACAGGGCGCGGGAGAGACAGTTGAAGCGCATTGCCGGTCAGAGGCGAGGCCCGGGTAGAAGAAAAGGCAAGGCTACTGCAAGGCTCCCTGATAAGGACGCCTGGATGGCTAAAATCAGGAATCAGAGAAGGTTCCTGAATGAGTTGAAAGAAAAGAAGATGCTTTCCACTGAAGATTTCAGGATGCTGTACTTGAAAGCCAAGAGTGGCTTCTTCAGGAGCACAAGACACATAAAGCTGTTCATTGCGGAGCATAAGCTAGTGAAGTCAAAATGAGAAAGAAGCTTATATCGATGCCCTACAGGAGAAAAGCCGAAGGAAAGACAGATTACAGAAAAAGGATGACTCTTCTTATGTCTGGAAAGCCAAGGCTTGTGGTAAGGAGGAGCCATAACCACATGCTTGTCCAGATTATTGAATATCATGAGGACGGTGACAAAGTGCTTGCCACAGCACATTCTTCGGAGCTGAAAAAGCTCGGCTGGAAATATGGAACAGGCAACCTTCCATCAAGTTATCTGGTTGGTCTGCTTGCAGGCAAGAAAGCGCTCTCAAAGGGTGTGGCAGAATGCATTGTGGATCTCGGGCTGCAGAGTCCGGTAGCGAAATCGGGACTTTATGCGGCAGTCAAGGGTGCTGTTGACTCAGGATTGGCTGTTCCACACTCGAAAGAGGCCTTCCCTGATGAAAACAGGCTTACTGGAAAGCACATATCTGATTTCAAATCAGATGGCAATCAATTTTCCAGGTACAGGAAAGACAACCTCAGATTGGATGGCATAACTGCGCAGTTCAAGGAGCTCAAGGACAGGATCATGAAGGTGTAAAATGCGAAGGAAGAAAGATGATATGGTTGAGGCCCAGAAGGAGGAACTGGAGATAGTCAAGGCTGAAGAGATAGTCAAGGCTGAAGAGCAGATACTTCCTGACGACAAAGGTCGTGCGGATCTTTCTTCATGGAATGCGAAAACTACGCTTGGAAGACTGGTCAAGGATGGCAAGATAACTGACATTGAGGAAATATTGTCAAAGGGAGAACCAATCCTCGAGGCAGAGATTGTTGATGCGCTGATACCCGGGTTTGAGACAGATCTGCTTATGATTGGCCAATCAAAGGGCAAGTTCGGCGGAGGAAAGAGAAGGGTGTTTCGCCAGACGCAGAAGAAAACCAAGGAAGGGAATAAGCCTAATTTCGCAGCTGTAGCGGTTGTCGGAAATAAAAACGGCTATATTGGTGTCGGAAGTGGCAAAGCAAAGGAGACCGTACCTGCAAGAGAGAAGGCTATAAGGGATGCAAAGCTTAACATAATGATGATAAAGAGGGGCTGCGGCAGCTGGAGCTGCAACTGCAAGACACCTCATTCAGTGCCTTTTACTGTTAAAGGCAAAAGTGGAAGTGTTGAGATAAAAATCATCCCTGCTCCTAAAGGTACTGGGCTTTGTATGGAAAAGGAGATAGGGAAAATACTCGCGATGGCAGGGATCAAGGATGCCTGGTCAAAGACACAAGGTCAGACTGGTACAAAGATAAACCTTATTAATGCAACATGGAAAGCTCTAAGGATGCTCTCATCAACAAGAGTGCCGCACACAGCGGTCGAGAGCCTGAGCATTGTTGAGGGACGGATAAAGTGACAGAAAAAGCAGATGAGATGGTTGCAATAATTAGACTGCGCGGCACGATTAGGTCTTCCCCTGAAGTTAGGGAGACATTCAGGCTGCTTGGTCTTTACAGGCAGAATTATTGCGTTGTCATGAAGAAGACACCTTCAATTGAAGGTATGGCAATAAAAATAAAGGATTATGCTACTTTTGGGACTATAGATGATGATACTTATAAATTGCTTCTTGAAAAAAGGCCTGAAGGAAAGGAAAAAGGATTTTTCCGCCTGTCTCCGCCAAGAGGTGGGTTTGAGAAAGGCGGCATCAAAAGGCATTTCAATTCAGGGGGCGCGCTAGGCGACAGGAAGAATAAAATTGGCGAACTCATAAGGAGAATGATACCATGAAGTTCAAGCGCAGGAAGTTTTCAAGGCAGCGAGGCAACTCCAGCCATGGTTGGGGTGCAAAGAAGAAGCACAGGGGTGCAGGCCATAGGGGTGGCAGAGGCAATAGTGGCTCAGGCAAACGCGCAGACCAGAAGAAACCCAGCCATTGGAAAGAAGTATATTTCGGCAAATTCGGGTTTGTATCGAAAGCAAAGAAGGGGCCGCGTTCAATCAGCCTGCTAGCGCTTGATAACAGCATAGAATTATTGACAAAAAAAGGGGAGGCTAAGCTTGAGAACGGTGTCTATGCAGTTGATTTGGGTGCTCTTGGCTACGGAAAGCTCTTGAGCAAAGGCAAGGTCACGAGGAAGTACAGGATAAAGGTTGCCGTTGCGACTGAAGGCGCCAGGAAAAAGATAACTGCAGCCGGTGGGCTCATAGAATAAAATGTTCAAGAATATCCTGCTTAACTTGCCGGAGGTAAGCGGTCCTACTCAGAAGAGGCTTGCCTTCAAGGAGAAGCTTAAGTGGACCTTGATATGTCTTGTCCTTTTTTTTGTTTTAGGTATGATTCCTCTTTTTGGTCTCGGGCAGAATGCTCTTCAGCAGTTCGAATACCTATCTCTTATCTTGGGAGCAAAGTTCGGTTCCATAGTCTCTCTTGGGATTGGACCTATTGTTACAGCATCCATCGTCCTGCAGCTTCTGAACGGTTCAGGTCTTGTAAAGTTCGATCTCACCACACAAGATGGCAAAAAGTATTTCCAGGGCACTCAAAAAATGCTTGCCTTTTTCTTCATAATATTTGAAGCAGCCATTTATGTATTTATGGGGGGCCTTGCCCCCGAGCAGGCGCTTAGGGGAACTCCTCTTTACCTTCAGTTCGAGATTATTATTATTGCTCAACTCTGTCTTGGCGGTCTATTGTTGCTTTTTATGGATGAAATTGTGAGCAAATGGGGGTTTGGCTCTGGCATATCACTTTTTATCGTAGCAGGAGTATCGCAGGAGATCTTCATTAGGGCATTCTCTTGGTTGAAGGGGCCTTCTTCAGAAGGCGCAGCATACTCCACAGGAAAGGTCATTCAGCTGTTCCAGTCGCTTGCGCAGGGAGACCCAACCACAGCAGGTCTTGCATTGGCAGCAATCGCCTCTACAATTCTTGTTTTCGTAATAGCTGTTTATGCTCAGGCAATGAAAGTGGAGATCCCATTATCTTTTGGCAGGGTTAGGGGATATGGCATAAGGTGGCCTTTGCATTTCATTTACACAAGCAACATCCCGGTTATACTGGTGGCAGCGCTTTTCGCAAACATCCAGCTTTGGGCAAGCCTACTCCAGAAATCAGGGCATGCATGGCTTGGCACATACGATTCAAGCGGGGCAGCGACAGGCCTTGTGTCTTTCATCAGGGCTCCTGATTTGGTTGAGACTATAATCAAACAGCAGAGTTTCGCGATAGGCTGGAGCATATATATCCATTCACTTGTTTACATACTGCTGATGATAGGGGGGGCAGTGCTGTTCTCTTATTTCTGGGTGCAGACAGCAGGGATGGATGCGAGAAGCCAGGCAAAGAATATCATGGCATCTGGCCTGCAAATACCAGGGTTTAGGAAGGATGAGAGGATACTTGAGCATCTATTGCAGAGATATATCGGCCCGCTCACAATAATGGGTGCTATCGCAATAGGCTTCCTTGCGGCGATAGCTGACCTCTCGAGCGCGCTTTCGCAGGGCACAGGAATACTGCTTTCGGTCATGATAGTTTACAGGCTATATGAGGAGATTGCCAAGCAGCACATGATGGACATGTACCCCGGACTTAGAAAGATGATGGAATAAAAATGGTGCTAGATTTCATGCTGGATCCGATTCTTATTCCTCTTCTTAGGTTGCCCTCTTTGCTTTCCATAGCGATAATATCTTTTGTGATAACCCTCATTGTCACGCTTGTGTACAGGAAGTTCACAGACCAGTCATTGATGAAAAGCCTTAAGCAGGAGATCAAGGGCTATCAGGAAGAGATGAAGAAGTACAGGGACGACCCACAAAAGCTCCTGAAGATACAGAAGAAAGCCATGGATGCCAACCTGAAATACATGAGTCATTCTTTCAAGCCGACACTGATTACCCTAATCCCAATTCTACTTATTTTCGGATGGCTGAATGCCCACTTCACCTATCAGCCTCTCATAGCCGGAGAAGATTTCTTTGTGACAGCACAGTTCGATAAGGCTGCTGAAGGCGCAATGCTAATCGAGGTGCCGCAGGGATTCAGTCTGAAGAGCCCTGCAAACCAATCAATCAAAGACAGCAAGATAGAGTGGAAGATGTCCGGACCAGCGGGTAACTACGTCCTAAAATACACATATGACCAAAGGGACATCTCCCAGCCCATAAGATTGAACAAGGACTCAAGCGATAAGCTGTATGAAAAACCAGTCTTAATAAAAAACGACCTCATCGCCCAAGGATTTCCAAAGGACACAAAACTTAAGAGCATAACAATAGGCAACCAAAGGACAAGGCCTTTTGGAACATTCAATCTCTGGGGCTGGTTTCCGGGTTGGCTTGCCACTTATATAATCCTATCAATCATCTTCTCAATAGGTATGAGAAAAGTCCTTGATGTGCATTAAGGGTGAACTCACAACTGACTATAATCTGTGTGAGTTGTGTCACTTGGCTGTATACAGTGGGCTAAACAGCAACCTTTTTAAATCACCTGGATTTCCAGAGGAGATATGCCAGCACCACGATATAGGTCGAGGACATACAGGCGCGTCAGGAAGAACACGCCGTCAGGGATAAACAAGATATATTATAAAAGAAGACTTCCCAAGGCAGCCCACTGCTCAGATTGCGGTGATGTGCTAAAAGGCATCCCTCGTGGAAGGCCGGCTGAAATAAAGAACCTTACGAAGTCAAAGAAGAGGCCGGACAGGCCGTATGGTGGGGTACTCTGCAGCAGATGCATGCGGAAGATGATAGTCAAGAAGGCGAGGCAAGATGTTTGAGATTGGCAGAGTATGCGTAAAAATCGCAGGCAGGGATGCAGGCAAGAGATGCGTCATAGTCGATGTTCTAGATAAGAATAATGTAATGATAGATGGAGATTGTAGGCGAAGGAAATGCGGAGTCAGGCATCTGGAAGCGACAAGACAGGTTATAAGTCTTTCCAAGGGCGCCTCAAATAGCGAAGTCGTCTCAGCTTTGAAACAAGCAGGGTTCGATGTCAAAGAGAAGCAATCCAAGATAAAGGCAGATAAGACTGAGAAGCCAAGGCGGGCGCGGAAAACCAAAATAAATGCAGGCAAGACAAAAAAAACTCAGGAAGAAAGCAATTCTAAGAAAACTATATAAATAGGCTGATCAGGTAATCTTTCATGCATGTCAAGAACCATTTTCTGCTCGGGTTGCTGCTTGCCACATTCCTCTGGTTTACCCAGAAGACAGACTTAAAAGACCTCATCCTCCTTGTCCAGTCAACCGTCCTTATAGATATGGACCATTTTATAACATATATAAGACAGAAAAAGAGATTCAGCCTTGGTCATTACATAAAAGAGCAGCGCCATTACCTAAAGCTCCAGAAACCAAGATTCTACATGTTCCACAAGATAGAGATAGTATTGCTCCTCTTCCTCCTGTCCTCATTCCTGCCAGTGCTCAAATTCGTATCTATTGGAGTAGCCTTCCACATTTTCCTGGATATGCTGATCTATGTGAGGCATCATCGCTCCATCCGCAGAATGAGGACATACTCCTATCTGCATGATATTTATTGCGGGATTCGCAGGGTGCCCGCATATTGATTGTTAATATGTTACTATATTAAAGTAGTAAAAATAGAAAGATTTATATACTGATTGTCTATTCTAGGTTCTCATGGTTATTGACAACAGCGTGATTGAGGAATCAAAAAACCCCCCGCGTGTCTTGATTATGGAAGACGACGTATCCATTCAGAAATTTTACAAAGAAATCCTGCCGCATGTAGGGTACAATCCTACAATCACCAGGAATTATGATGAGGCGACTGAAGCATATAGGGCAAGTCCGGGCAGTTTCTCTGCAATAATCACTGATAACAATATCAATGGCCACCCTATGACGGGTGTTGACTTGGCACAGAAAATCAGGGAATTGGACAATAGAATACCTATAATCATTTGCAGCGGGAGGCAGGACCTTGTTGAAGAACAAATGGCTGCGCTTCCTAGGCCTTTGATAAATATTTACTACCATCCTAAACCTTTGAACATATTACAACTGGCCAAATCCTTGGATGAACTTCTCAAATATAATTGATGCCAACTTTTTTAAACAGCCGCCATTTTCTTTTCTATGATGGATACAGCCATGTGGACAGAGAAGTACAGGCCGAAGAGCTTTGATGAAATAAGGGGACAGAAAGATATTGTCGGAAAGATCAGGGCGTTTGTCAAGAAAGAGAATATGCCGCATGTTCTTTTCGCAGGTCCGGCAGGAGTAGGCAAAACCACCATGTCGCTTGTCATTGCAAGGGAGCTGTATGGCGACTCATGGCGCAATAATTTTCTTGAGTTGAATGCCTCTGACGAGCGCGGTATTGATATCGTGAGGACCAAGGTCAAGGATTTCGCAAGGACAAGGGCTATAGGAGAGGTTCCTTTCAAAATAGTGTATTTGGACGAGTGCGACGCCCTAACAAAGGAGGCTCAGCAGGCTCTCAGGCGCACCATGGAGAACTACACCCAGACATGCAGGTTCATTCTATCGTGCAATTACTCGAGCAAGATAATAGACCCAATCCAGTCAAGATGCGCAGTGTTCAGGTTTAGGCCCCTTGATAAGGAAGAGATGCTTGAGGTTATATCTGGCATCGCCGCATCTGAAGGCCTGAAGATCTCACAGTCAACAAAGGAAGCAATCTACAGGATAAGCGAAGGGGACTGCAGGAAGGCAGAGAACATCCTCCAGAGCGCAGCATCCTTAGGAAATGAAATATCTGAAGAAACTGTTTTCAGCCTTGCTTCATTCGCCAAGCCCCAGGAGATCAAATCCATTCTGTCTTTGGCAATCGAAGGTAAATTCATCCAGTCAAGGGAGAAGCTCCTTGATGTTATGCTTCACTACGGCCTCTCAGGGCTTGATATGGTAAAGCAGATCCAGAAGGAGGTATGGGGTCTTGATCTTGACACAAGACAAAAAGTAGCGCTTGTCGACAAGTGCGGCGAGATTGAGTTCAGGATGACTGAAGGCTCAGACAGCCATATACAGCTAGAGGCGCTTCTTGCGAATTTTGCCGCGATAAGAGGTTAGCCCGAGCATAACGAAATATTTATATATCGTCTTCCAGAAATCGTCAGCTATGGGTTGGAGAAGAGGGCAGGTTACCGTATTTATAGTGTCCGGTATATTAATCATTACCTTCTTAGGTCTAGTGGTTTATATGGCGACAGACAAGATGCACCCACAAACAAATACAGCAAGCATAGCAAAGCCGGTTGCTGAATTCCTAAATGTCTGCGCGAATGACGCAGCCTATGAGGCAGTAAGAATAGTCTCAAGGCAGGGTGGTTATTATATCCCTCCAAAGGAGAGTACTTTGTTGAATGGTTTTGTGGTTGCGGATTATTACAAGGATGCGCCAAGGGTTCCTGGCATTGACACAGTTAACAAGGAACTTGCTCTTGCTGCGCTTGATGAATTCTCACGCTGTGATATGAAAAGCCTAAAAGAGCTTGGCTATAATGTATCTATTAGTGATACGTCTGCAATTGCATACGCATCAGGTATTGGGGTGCGGTTCAGGTTCAGCTACAGCGCACGCGTCTCAGGAGAGAGCGCGACTGCATCAACGCATGAGACAGAGGCATTCGTTCCTGCAGAGCTTGCCAAATCCCATGATGTCGCATCAAAATTTGTGATGGAGCAGGCCAAAGACACAAGACATGTGCCTCTATCTTATCTCTCAGATCTTTGCGTTAACAATCTGCTTACCTTCAAGATACATCAGGAATCAGGAAGGATTGTATATAGCATTATGAATCCTGCAAGGAAAATCAAAGGAGAGCCATATACGTATGCGTTTGCAATAGACTATGGGGAAGAGAGGGCGTATTTCGGCAGGCATGAGATGATTGAGACCCCTCTATTGAGCGCGCCTATAGGAAAGGAGTTCTATCACAAGCTTGAGTACACAGTGGCATTCGCCTACACCGAGCTATTCAATGCGACACAAGGCGAGATAAGGTTCACCCCAAAGCCGTCAGATCTGGGTTTGCATGAAGTGCTTGTGATAGCCAACACCACATCTGGCTGGAAGACTATCAAGATGAAGATAAACGTGACTAAGGAGATAGCATGAGAACCGTATCTTTAGTGGTTTCACTTATAATTGTTTCTATATTCGCTGTTTCTATATTCGCATATGCCCAATGTGAAGAGTACGATAGTTGCAAAAGCACGGAAGATAGAAGGCAGTGGATACGGGCGAATCTTGGGGTTGCTCTTCCTGAAGGGGAAAATTTCGCCTATAATGGAAATGCGATAATATCCAGCGGTGGCGATATTAGGCTTAGCACAGATGCATTCTCAGGCACTATAGAGGTGAAAGGTGATTCAGTTATCCAGGACGTCGGTTATGCCTCACATAAGATTGTAGGCGGTGCAAAGGTGACAGTAGTTGGCGGGAGGATTGTGGACATTCAGGGCACAGGCGGCAAGCCTGCTGTTGTAGATTTCAATGGCCAGACCTTTACATCCCACCTCCTTACAGTTAACCATAAAGTGTATGAGTCAGTGTCATTCACATCAGATTTTCCGATAACAGTGACCCTCAAGGACGGAACGCCAGTATCATTTATCCCGCCACCCAAAGGACGCGTGACAGTGGGAACAAACGGCGACAGCGTGGCGTACAGCTCAACGCAGCAGGACACTAACGGGCCTTTTATAGGCATCTCAGGCATTCTCGGCGCTACAGACCGGAACCAATTGATGGTATGGGGAAGCGGCACTATACTTAGCAAGGATGAGCTTGTGCTAAAGGCAGGTGGCGCAGTTGACCTCGTGAAGCCTGATATGTATATAAGTCCCATGACAAAGGATGTCTGCATTTCTTCAATTGAATCAGGCTGCAGGCAGCCAGGAATAAAGGAATTGGATTACATCAAGGCATACAGGACATCAGTAAACAACAATGGCAAGGCTTGGCAAGGCTATGCACTTGATCTGAAAGCAACAGGCTTCAACCAGATGGATATCACTTATCAGGAGGCTGAATTAAAAAACGGAAAGGTGGCTAATCCATTAGTGAAAGTCACCTGGGAAAAGATCCCAGCAGGCGCGAGCATTGCGCTTTCAGAGCAGAGATTCTACTATGACGATACAGGCAAACATTTCGGCGTAGTGCCCATAGGTCTAATAGATTATAAGGGGTATAGCCCAAACCCTTACCACTTACCTAAGGCTGTTTTCAAAGGGAACTACAGGTCAAGCATTGACGGAGAATCGCATATAATGTACACTAATGCAGACAGCGCAGGCGAATACAAGGAAGGCTCTGTCTCCGTTTGCTCTGATTGCACTGAGTGCGGTAGCATGTTATCTTCAGCCAAAGCCGAAGCAGTGCAAATATTTGGTCGTTTCAAAGGATGGGTACAGTCATACTGGAAGGTGGGTTCTTCAGAACCAATTCTAATAAAAGGAAATGAATACTCAATTGATGTGCAGTATCCTCTTGAAGGAGAGACTGTGACAGTGAATGTGATAGGGCGAAGGATTGATCCAAAAAGTCCAAACCTTGACAATTCAAAACAGTATTATCTGTCAAATGATGGGACTGAGATAATAGTGTATGACCCTGCATTAAAGACGGCAAAAAGGCTGACAGACAACCTGCCTCTATTTGAGGGGGCAATGACAGGCACCCAGACTGCTACACTTCCTGATGGTTCAAAGGCAGAGTTTAGCACAAGGCCAATAAATGCGGTAGGACAGGCTTCTGGGCAAAAAAACAACATTATGGATTTGACTGGTTCAATAGCAGGCTTCAAGCAATCATACGGGAGGATATGTGCAGATAATGGATTGCGCTGTGAGTTCATCCCCTCACCTTTTAGAGATACAGCAATAGTAAGGATTGTCGGACCTGATGGAAAGAAGACAGAGCATTTGTTAGGTTATGATGCTGCTAAAAAGCAGCTTTATTCTCCTGATGACACACTCCCTTATGCAGATCAGCTTCCAAAATAACAACCCCGACAGGGCAGTGGTCTGAGCCCATCACTTTGTCCAGTATGAAGGCGTCTTTCATTCTCTTGATGAGTTTTGGAGACATCAGTACATAATCCACTCTCCATCCTATGTTCTTCGCCCGGGCATTGAACCTATAGCTCCACCAGGTGTACTTGACTTCATTAGGATGCAGATGCCTGAATGTATCAACAAAACCCGCTGCGAGGAGATTTTCAAACCCCCTCCTTTCCTCAGGGGTAAAGCCCGCGTTCTTCACATTCTGCTTTGGATTCTTGAGATCGATTTCCTTGTGCGCAACATTAAGATCGCCGCAGAACACCACAGGCTTCTTCATCTCAAGCGACAGGACATATCGAAGGAATGCCTTATCCCACTCCTGCCTGTATTCAAGCCTTCCAATCCCTCTGCCTGAATTGGGCGTATACACATTCACGAGATAGAAATCATCGAATTCGCAGGTTATAACCCTGCCTTCATTATCATGTTCAATATTACCAATCCCGTTAAGCACAGAAATGGGCTTTATCTTTGTGAACACTGCAGTTCCGGAGTAGCCTTTCTTTTGCGCAGCATTCCAATACTGGAAATAGCCCGGAATTTTTATGTCCACTCTTTCCGCCTTTGTCTCCTGCAGGCAGAGGATATCGGGCTTCTCCTTCATCACGAAATCGATAAAACCCTTTCCAAGCATCGCCCTGATGCCGTTGACATTCCAGGATATGAGCTTCATTATGTCTTGAGGCACTATCTGATTATTAATAAATACTGCGTAATAAGTGTCCTTAATTCGAAATCTATGGTAATGGAGGTTGTATTAATCAAAAAAAACCAAGAACGAAAAATTGATAGGAAGGCAGCAATCGTCTGATTCATCTAATTGTGTAATTGGAGGCGTTTACCATCCCAAAGGAAAGTTCTCTAAGCTTGTCTGCATTCATCCTAACTAAACATTGGACTGTATTGATAGCTATCCACTCTGAAGATGCCCAGATGAGCAAGTATATGATGAGTGGGATAGCATACCACCTGAAGTCATTTAGTTGTCTTTTTTCACTTAGCCACTTGTAGGCAAAACAGAAATTGTAGATTGTGAGTAGAAGGATGAAAAGTAAAGGGGGGTTCATCAAAGACCCTTTATCCACCAAGCCTATCTTTTGAATTGAGCCGAACGAGAGATCTTGCAATACTTTCTCACCAATCAGAAGCCCATTGATCAATATGCCATAGCTGCCGGCAGCAATGGCAACGATGATTGACAAGAATGCGACTGTCCTGATTGTCCAGGGCCAAAACTTGTTCACAATATGATAAGTCAACAAAGATGTGAGCGACCAGATCACAATTATGATATATATGGACAATGAAAAGAATATCTGGAGTGTTATTACCAAGCAGCCTATGATAGTAACCAATGCCGCGATGACAAGCATAAACTTTGATAAAGTTTTTTCGCTAGGGGTAGATATGGTATTCATTTCGCTTTACCCTGCTTATTTACAATCCTGATAGCGTCTTTCAGCTCTTTCTCTGATGCGAGATAGTAGTGTCTTATAGGTTTAAGTTCCTTGTCAAGCTCATAAACCAGCGGGATCCCTACAGGGATATTGAGCTCTAGGATTTCTTTTGCTGACAGATTGTCAAGGTGTTTGACAAGCGCCCTGATGCTGTTGCCATGCGCGGCTATTATGACCTTTCTTCCCTTGCGAAGCTGAGGCGCGATAACCTTGTTCCAGTACGGCAGGACTCTTTGCACAGTGTCTTTGAGGCATTCTGTTAGGGGAAGATCTTTTTTTGAGACATTCTTATAGAGCGGGTCTTTCCCGGGAAACCTGTCATCGCTTCTCTTAAGGGCAGGCGGTCTTGTAGAATAGCTCCTTCTCCAGATGAGCACCTGCTTCTCGCCGTACTTTGCAGCCATCTCGCTTTTGTTAAGGCCCTGGAGGGCGCCATAATGCCTCTCATTTAGCCGCCATGTCTTATGCACACGCGGTCTCTGATGCATCGCATGAAGAGCTATATGCAGAGTGTCTATTGCTCTTTTGAGATACGAAGTGTATGCAAGGTCAAACCTGAATCCTTTCCGTTTAAGCCGTAGCCCGGCTTCCTTTGCCTGTGCTCTCCCCTTTGCAGTAAGCCCGACATCAGTCCATCCAGTGAACCTGTTCTCTTTGTTCCAGATGCTCTCTCCGTGGCGAAGCAGAACTATTTTAATCATGCTGGGCAATTTTGTGGAAAGATGTATAAAAATCTATTCAGGATTCTCCTTTATCTTCACTATCTGCGCGATGTAGTCCTGATAATAGTAGGACAGCGTCAAAGTGAAGCTTTTCGTGTAAAGCGCTCCTTTCTCCAGGTTCTTGTTTGTGCAGTAAATGACCACAGTATCAGAAGAGGATCTGACAGATGTGGGATGTGATATCCTTGCAACTGAAGTGTCTCCAAGCGCTCTGCATTCCCAGTCAGGAGTATTCACCTGGAATGCTACCTGGTCCCATTCTGGCCTGAATTCATCGCCTTTAAATGCAACTGCCTTTCCTTTGCCCACATTTTTTATAGGTATCTCAAGCGCAATCTTTCCTTTACCTATGTAGCTTTGCTTAACAGTTCCGACTTGAATAGGGCCACCAGAAGCAAAAGCCTGCTTTATTTCATCCACTTTGCAGACCGTATCGTCTTTTATGTTCTCCTTGTAGCATACCTTAGGAACATTGATATAGGTTTCATAAGGGTATGTGTAGTATATGTAGAAATTGGCGTCGTAATATGTGCCTGTGAGGGCTGTATATGTGGCATCGCCGAAATCTATGACATCCTGCCCTCCTTCCTTGTTGTACTCGCTTACTTTGTCGAGCTGTTCTGGATTGTCTGTCTCGAAATCAATTCCGACAAAATCGCTCCTTGCTATCCCTTTTATCTCGAACAGAACAGAATGCGCAGGGACCGTATACTCGCCTTTATTTTTCACCAGGACCGATACAGGGAAGCTGTCGTCTTCCCAAACCTCGTATTTTCTAGACTCTGATACCGTTCCTATGGGCATAAACTCAGCCACAAGCCCATCATACCCGCCAAGGAAAGGGGCTACAACATTTGGAGTTCGGCTGTTGCCTGTGCAAGAGGCGATAAGCAGAAGCGATAAAATCAATACACGTTTCATTGGAATTCCTCCTTTTTCTACCCTGTGATTATTGTATATAAATAGTTTGCGGTAATCACATTCATCACGGAGTCCAGCCGCCCTGTTTAGTGCCTGGTATCCTCGCTATCTCTATCTGCTTCCTGATATTGGTATTGTACCCATAGTTTAGGTTTATCTCAAGTGGGGTTGTATAGCTTGTTTGAGGCGTATCATAGCCTGATTGGGCAGCCAGCTGGAACATGCAGCTCATCACGCCCTTGCCGTCAACTAGCTTTATCCGGCCTTTTGGTGTGCATTCCCCTTCTCCGATGCTTCTTATGTAGACTTTCGCCTCCACCTCATCAATATCTTTGTAGTCAAGGTTCCAGGGGCATTCTCCCATGCTCTCTGTCTTTACGACAGTTCCCCCCCCTACATTCTGTATGGTAATTATGAAGTTCACAGCTCCATCCATAATCTCCTCATCAACACGGGTCACTGCGACAGGCGCCCCCTGCGAATGCATTGTTATAGTCTTTGGTTCGCATATCTTATTCTTGATTAGCTCTATTGGTTTGGGCACGATGCATACAGTCGGTGTGGCAAGAGTCTGGTAGATAAAGCATGCGGATGCCATGAGTGTAGGTCTGTACACATCGCCTGAAAGCACGCTAGCTTGCGTGGCAGTGAAGGTAAGTGTATCATAACCGCCGCCAGGCAGGTATTGGCTTGAGCCCTGGATTGGTGGCAGGTCCTGCTCATTAGGTGAAAAGAGTATGGCTACAGGGTCATACCCTCCAAGATACACCCTGCCATAAGGGTTGTCAAAGGCGCCCTTGTTCCAGACTTTGACAATTACTGTGAATTCAGTGTTCTCGTAGGTCTTCTGCGGCGGCGTTCCTTCAGCGAATGATATAACAATGCCTTCCTTGCCTTTCCTATAATCTGTGACAGGCTGTCCTTCTCTTGGTTTTGGTGCGCAGGAGACAAGGATTATCAATATAATGATGAAAGCAAGCGCATGCCTCATGCGCAGCATTCCGTTGATTTCGTATTTAAATCTTCTCATGCTTTCCTTATTATCTCTACGACTACGGATTTTGATTCCACATAGCCGTATTCAAGCTGTAGCATCAGCTGTGTTACATAGCTGGAATCAGGCGAAAACTCATTTGTCGTGCATACTATCTTGCCTTCGTTATTCTCCAGCCTAACAGGTTCAGGCCTGCATACGACTGACGATTCATCGGATATGCCGTTGTAGAACCAAACACCAGATAGCTTAAACATCTTCAGTCTTACGAGATTCCAGTATCTGTCCTCCAAGGTTGGTCCGCTTGCTCCGCAGGCTTTGTCTATGGCATATGCGTCAACAGGCGAGCCCTTGCCCTTGTTTGTTATCATAATCGTGAACTCCACCTGAATCTTGTTATCGCCTTTAGGTATTGTCCTCTGCTCTATCTTGGTTATCGCTATCGGCCCGCCCTGGTCAGTGAGGGTTATGTCTTGTACTTCACAGACCTTCTTGCCAGGCCTGGTCCGCAGCACATCAGCGTCTATGCAGACATTCTGGACAGTCTCTGCAGCATACCTATAGCAGGAAGTGGCGATGACTGTGCTTTTGTGCCTTTCGCTCATGGCCTCGATCAGCTTTGTATTTGCTTCAAATTGGAGTAGTGCGAAATCCCCGGCTGGGCTGTAAAGTGACTTGCCTTTAAGGTCGAATGTCTGCTTGGCTGGGCTGGCTTCCATATAATCCTTTTCCAGACCGAGTACTACTATCCCCTGGCTGATGTCATAGCCTCCTTTATTTCTAAGGTTAAGCCCGATAGAGAACTTGCTGTCCTCATAGGCTTTCTCAGGCGGAGCGCCTTTAATAAAATCGAACACAAGCCCATCCTCTCCCTTCTTGTACTGGTCCTGGTTAGGGATCTTGTCTGTTTTATTGCATGCTGCGACAAGCAATACTGTAATGATAGATACTATTATTATAATCCTGTCTTTGCTTGTGTGCGGTTTTTTCATGTTTTAGTTCATCGGAGTTAATACTCCGACACTATCAAGCAGCTCCTGAGAGTTGTATTCATATAATTCACCAATCTTGACTTCGCCAGCCCAATAATCATAATCCTTGTCAGTGTATGTGGCAGTGCTCTGCCTCTGCTTTGGTTTGTAGAAAATCCTCGCCTGGGCGATGCCTAAGTCGTGCCAGTTGGTTGTATATGCTATATTTGTCGCCCACAAAACCCCGGGCATGTTCTGTCCGCAGTTTGCAGTTAGCGCATGGGCACCCCAGGGTATGGTGCATATAACCTCGTTGTTGATGTTCCTGATGACAATGCTCGACCCGGTGAAAATTCCGTTCAGTCCGGCGCCTATGTATACTGGGCTGTCTTTCTGCATGCTCTTCTGCTCATTGGCGAACTCGGAGTATGCCTTTATCTCGATCTCAACAGAGCTGTCTTCAGGTGTCGCGCCCGGATTAAACTTCAATGGCTTTGCTGAAAGCATTGGGAGGAGCCTTTTCTCCTCATTGAGATTCATGCTTGCGCTGCTCACTGTCTTAAGCATCGTGTCTGCTGTCTTCAGGGTTACTGAATCAGGAAAGAACGCGGTCTGTCCGGCCAAAGGAGTGCTTATGCTCTCAACAGTTATCTTGATTCCGTGCGAGTCGAAGTCAATTGTGTCTCCTTTCTTTACTGTCTGTATTCTTGTGATTATACTCGGCGTCTTTTCAGCGAAACTGGTTTCTTCTATCTTTCTTATGAGCTCAGAGTCGCGCTTGCATGTCGAGGTATATTTCGCGAGCTTGTCTATCCTAGAATCCGTAATCTTGATATGTTCAGATGCCCATATGCTGTCCTTATTAGGATAACAGCCAGGTCCAAGGAGATTTGAAACAGTCAGATAGTTCCTAAAGGTAAGCCAGTCTATGTTGCTTGGCTTTCCGGTCTTGGTGAGGATGGTCTTTACACAGCCATCTCCTAGATGGAAAGCTGTAATAAGGAATTTCTCAGTGTCCTCTTTTGCTATCATGCCCCCTATTTTTGAGTGGATCGCCCCTAGATATGTATATCCTGCCTTGATAGATTCAATTGCATCCAGTCTTTTGTCAACAGCACAACCAGGAGAGCAAAGCCCATAAGCCTCTGCTGTGCCCTTTGTGAACTGCAATAACCCAGTTGAGCTTGAGTCCTTGTTCTTTATATATGGATTGTTGCCGGACTCAATCATTATGAGTGCGGCCATGGCGCAAGGGCTGAACACCTGGGCTCCCAGGGTGTTATACTCCTCAAGGGTTTTCCTGTAGGCTCCGTATATCGCTTGTATTACTGCTGGCGCATCCTTTGGGAGTTGTGTCTGCTTCTGCTGGTATTGGTTCTGCCAGTCTGATATTGACGGGTCATCTTTAACTACCACTGCGCCCTTTTCCTCTACATTATAGATGTATCTTGCAGTTGCTCTGAAATACTTAGTTGCTATAGGTGTGTCTTCAAGAATTCCTGCCGGATTTTCCACTTTGAACCAGCAGGAGAATGTTTTATACTGCTCGATATTCTTAAGAGACGGACCACTATCTACATTGAGCGTGTAAAACCTATATCCTTCGAACTCGCGTTTACAGAGTTCTTCTGCGCAATTGGTCTTTGCTTTCTCCTTGCATTCCTTGAGTTCCTTTGTCCGGTATGTTTCATGGTCCTTTGCGCATTCTTCCTGGGTATACTCTCTGAAAGGGTAATTGCAGTCAGCCTCCTTATTATCTAGTAACAGGCTGTTAGGCACACCTATTATGACCTGCCTTATTTCTTTAATGCCGCCTTTCCAAGTTGGGTTTTTTTCGATTGTGAGTCCGACCCTTACCTTGGTCTCTTCTTTTGGGTCAACAAGGATAAGGGGATTGTCGTCTGTCCTTTTCATTCCGAGAGCGACAGGACCATTTGTGTATATCGCAGAAGGTGCCTTATCTGTTATTTTGTAAAGGTTGAAAGGATCGATTCCCTGCCTGTTCATGGCTCTGTAGCTTTCTTTGTCCATGAAATACCTTTTGATATAGGCCATTGTCTGGAAATTGAAGCTCGATTCAACTGTGACCTGGTGCGTGCCGGCGCTCAATGGGATATCGAACAGCTGTGAATCAGCGATGAATTTACATTCCAGGTCATGTTGTTCAGGACCATAAGCCTTGGTAATGGTCTGTGGGTATATTGTTCCCTTCGTCCCGCTGTAGCTGCCGTCAGACCTTCTCTCTCCAGTGAAACATGAATTATCTATATTTACTTCATCACCCATGCTCTTGACCTTTAGTGTCGCCCAGACTGTTATTGGCTCTCCGACATAGAACTGCGTATCAGAGGGCTTGACATTCGTCAGATAGACGCCAAGCTGTTCCTTTTGGTTTTCCTCTACCTTTCCAGTGTAATAGTCGCCCGTAGCCTCTCGTATCCTCATGTTCCACCATGTGGAGATGGCAGTCTTCGTCCCTGAATATGCACCTGTGAAGGTCTTCGCAACATTATCAAATGAGTCCTTGTACAGCTTCCATCCATAATGGCGCATCTCGTCATTCACTTGGAAAGTATATTTATCGAAGTATCCTGCATTGAAAACAAACGATAGGGACAGCCCGATGATGTAAAGTATGAGAGCTCTCTTGAACAGCCAGCATATGATGCCTTGGTCAGGGCTCTTCAGTATCGCCCAGTACGTCCACCACATCATAACAGCAGGGTTCAGCAGATACAATTGGATGAAAGCGTTGTTGTAGACGCTTGGTGTGATATATACTATGAGAGGCACAAGCGAGCTGATGGCAAAGACCACAAGAGCGCTCTTGAAGGTATCGCTTCCTGCTTTCATGTCTTCGCCAAGGATGATCCAGACAAGGAAGAATATGATCAGATTAGCTATTAATATATCGCCCCATGTCACAATGGGGTAAAAAGTCCGTGCAAGGTAATAGAAGAGCGTGAATATGATGACATATCCCCAGTTATTGCTCCTTATGTGGTTCTTGACGCCTTGCGCAAAGCCGTAACCGGCCGATCCTGCAGTCTTTAAGGCATTGGCAGAGCTTCCGACAGCTCTTGCAGCAGAGGCAAGACCTCTTGCAGCAGAATCCATTCTCTTTGATTCAGGAGGAGTTGGCTGAGCTGGCTGGTTGTACACATACTGTTTGTTTACATACGTGTCTCCCAGTTTCCTGGAATTTGAGCCTGTCGGCTGTGCCATGCGTAAAATCCTTTATAAGCTCTTATATAATGGTTTCTTTTTGAGGTCTCTTATTCCTCTATCTCTACAGTCATCTTCCTGATGTCAAGGACTGTCTGGTCAGGCTCTATCTTAACTGCGTTTGTCCCGCTCTCGACATACTGGTCGATGTACCTGTGATACTGGTCGCCTGTCGTGTCCATGTAGAACTGGTAGCCATTGACAAAGACTTTGGCGGTCTTTCTCTCTCCATCATCAAGAAACCTGAAGGCGAGCCTTATCCTGTACCTGCTGTTTAGGACATCCTCTGTGCTCCCTGATGTTTTTGGGCAAGTGAAGCTTGAGCGCTTGCTTTGCCATCCTGTGAAGCAGAGATCGCACTCTTCAGGCATCAGGCTTGATTTGCATTGGGAAAGTCCGTTTCTTGGTAGGTCATCGCACCAGAAATTGTCTTCGCTATCTTTCCAGCAGCAGTCCTTGTCATAATGCTTGCTACATCCGGCTGGACAATAATTGTCTGTGTCATCCCCGCACCTATCCTCGCATACTTTAGGAGGCCTTCCGTTTCTGTCTTCATATCCTGAAGGGCAGAAATCGCATTCCTCAGGCTTTGTGACTGCAGTGCACCTCCTGTAGCTGCCGGTCGGCTCGACATCGCACCAGTAACTGCTCGTTTCCCTGCAGCAGTCCCTGTCTATGTTCCTGTCGCAGTTGCTTGGGCAGATTCCATCAGCCGATCCACAGAACTCTTTCCTGTCATCTTTCTTGGTAGTTGTGAATATAGACTTTGGCAGGTCAAAATAATACACAGGGTAGACCATGGGCTTCATCTTTACATTAACATTGATCTGGTCAATGAAGTACTTGCCTTTTTTGGCATTGAATATAACCCTATTGTCTCCTGCCTGGATTATGGATGGGGAGAATTCAATCCTGTTCAGTTGTCCGCAGTCAGGAATGGTAGAAAGCACCTGATTCCCGTTTATATCTATAGTTAGGACTCCAACATCTTTGGGGTTGCAGTCAGGGAAGAACTTCAGGGAAGCGCTCTGTGCATTGAACTTCTCTACCTCAGTCACTGTGAATATGTTTCTTGCCTTCTGCTGGCTTGTATCAGTGAGGTCGAAGAACAGCCTTATCTCGTCAAGCTCGTACTCATTCGTTGTCCAGAACATCCATCCCACATCGCTCACTGAGAAAGACAGCCTGTTGTTTTCCAATAGCTGGGAACTTGATAATGTTATAGGTACGGATACACCTGGCGAGAGCTCTCCGTCAAAGATAACATTCCCGTTGAGGAACACAGAAAGCCTGCCTCTTGCCTTGGCTGCCCTGATGGAGAGCTTAACAGAGTCGGTGTTTTCCATGTCCTCAATGACGAAGGATAGGTTCTTGTCCAACCTGTCGAATATGCCATTCTTGACATAAAGGTTGTTGGCAAGGGTCTTTACCTGTGCATTCTTGGTTGTGTAGATATTGACTGAAGGCAAGGGGTGGTCGTATTCCTTAAATCTCAGGAAGTCTATCCTGCCTGGTGTTTCAGTAAACACCGTCTTGTTTATTATCCTTCCTGGAGTCTCAGTTGATGGGCCTGTTCCAGGTTCTGTGCCGGTACCATAGAGCAGCTCATCCCTCATCTCAGGCGAAAGGAACAATATGTATAGAACTATAAATCCGCCTATCAGCGCCACAAGCACCGCAGCGCTGGATGCGCTCTGAGCTTTCCTCATCATTCACATGTCTTTGCGTTTGCTATATATATTCTTTTCTATCTTGATGCGCTCCTGTTGAAATCTTGCCATTATTCGGCCACTGCCGGAGTTGAACTTAGCCCAATTATTATGAGGCTACTTTTGTAGTAAAAGACATATACACAATAGTCATGAATTAATGCACTTGAAGTCTCTCTGAATAGTAAGTGGTGCACACCTTTTCACTGGAGCCTATCTTACTATAAAACTTTAAATACATCATTCGCAGAACCTCGCTGATGGAGAGCTTCATAAGCCTTGTTCGCTCAGATTTGCACAGGACACACGGGAGCGTGTCTTTAGGTGCCTTTTTTCATCATTTCTTCTTTACGCCGGGGTTTAAGCTTATCTTTTACTTCAGGCTCTGTAAAGCTCTCTCTGGTAAGAGATTCTTATGGCCTGTGTCAATTTTAGCCAGATTCCTTTATTGGAGAAGCCAGATAAGATATGGCATCGGCATCCCGCTGAGCGTAAAAATAGGCCCTGGCTTTCGCATTCTCCATTACAACTGCATATTCATCCATGAGGATGTTGTGATAGGTAAGAACTGTACCATCAGCCAAGGAGTAAGTCTGGGCCATACTCTCAGGGGCAAGTCAAAAGGGGCCCCAAGGATTGGCGACCGGGTGTATATTGCGCCCGGGGCTAAGATATTTGGCAAGATAAGCATAGGTAATGATGTGGCTGTGGGCGCCAACAGTGTGGTGACCCATGATGTACCGGATCTTTCTGTGGTCGTTGGAATACCAGGCCATGTTATATCTGACAAGGGCTCTTTTGGATACATCACAAAGACAGATTACTAGGCAAAGTATTTATTGGAAAGCCATAATCTCTTATGTGAATGAGGGTAATCTACAAGGACAAGGAGAATGTGAAGATGCAGGTCCAGTCAATGGACGACCTGTGGTACCTCTCGCAGATCGCAGAACCTGGCGACATCGCATCCGGTAAGACCGAGCGCAAGGTGAAGCTTGGTTCAGGCACTGATGCCAAGTCAGCGTCAGTCAAGAAGACCTTCTTCATTTCCCTGCTTATAGAGAAGATCGAGTTCCACAAGTACTCGAATAACCTTAGGATTTCCGGGAAAGTTACGCAGGGTCCAGAAGAAATCCCATCAGGCAGCTACCATACCTTTGATGTTGAGGCAGGCACTATACTTACTATCACAAAAGGTGTCTGGCAAAGATACCACTTGGACAGGCTGAAAGAGGCATCAAAGCCAGAGCAGCCAAAAGTCCTTGTGGTAGTCTTCGACAGGGAAGAGGTTTTCTTTTCCCTCCTTCGCTCCTATGGCTATGATATGCTATCCGGCTTCAAAGGAGACATTGAGAAGAAGGACATGCCTGAGAAGGCAAAGGGAAACTTCTATGCAGACATAGCCAAGCAGATAATCGAGTATGACGCCCGCTACAGCTTCCACAGGATAGTTCTTGCAAGCCCTGCATTTTGGAAAGAATATCTCTTAAAGGAGCTGCCGGATGAAATCAGGAAAAGAACAGTACTTGCCAGCTGCAACAGCGTAGGCCAAAGCGCGATAGGCGAGGTACTGTCAAGACCAGAAGTGCAGACAGCGTTGAAAGACGACCGCGTGATAAAGGAGGTTGCAGCAGTAGACGAGCTCCTTTCCGAGATTAATAAGTCAGGCCTTGCCGCATATGGCATCACAGATACTGAAAATGCAGTCAATATGGGTGCGGCAAAGCTTCTGCTGCTAACCGACTCGATGATAAGGAAATCACGGGAATCTGGCACATATGCCAATGTTGATCGCATAATGCGTGCAGCAGAATCCACAAGAAGCCACATACTTATAGTCAGCAGTGATCACGAAGGCGGAAAGAAGCTCGACGGGCTCGGCGGGATCGGGGCTGTGCTGAGGTATAGGATTTAGGACTACTGGCTTTTATGCAAACGATATCTTATGGAAAAGAATGGTCAAAAGTCATTTTGGTTATTATGACTAAAGTATTCTTCAAGCACACTCTGAACCGGCAGAGTCTTTCAAACCAGCAACACATATAAACACTCCGTTAATCTATACACCATGCTCCTAAAGGACTGCTCATTCATCATAACCCAGGACGACAAGCGCCGCATTCTGAAGGATTATTCAATAAGGATAGAAGGCAACCATATAGTAGAGATAGCAAAAGGCATCAAAGGCAAGGGAATAGATTGCAGGGGAAAGATAGTAATGCCTGGCCTAATTAACACCCACGCCCATCTGGGTATGCATTCTCTAAGAGGCATCTGCGATGATGAGACCCTCTTCAACTGGCTCGATATCGTGAACAGGGAAGAGGAGAAGCTGTCTATGAACCAGATACTCAGGAACACAGAGGAAGGCATAATCGAGTGCATAAGGAACGGCACGACGTGTGTTTATGATTCTTATAAGTTCGCACCGGAAAGGATAAAGGTATTCGAGAGGCTTGGAATGCGGGGATTTGTGTCGTCAACAGTCACCAAACCTCACCATCTCGCCCATGTCGACCGCCTCATCCATGACACAAAGAAGAGTCAGCTGGTAAAGCCTATTGTCGCCGCCCATTCACCCTATCGCTGCTCAAAGGAGATACTGGAGAGCATTAGGGATATCAGCAGGGAGCACAACCTGATGAGGAGGATCCATATAGCTGAGACTGAGAAAGAGGTAAGGGACACGAAGAAAGAGACAGGCATGACCTCCATTCGCTATCTGGATAAGATTGGTTTTCTCGGGAAAAGGACCATCCTTGTTCATTCAACATTCGTTGACGATTACGAGATTGGGTTGATTGCGAAGAACAGATCATCAGTCTCGCACAATCCCATATCCAACATGAAGCTGGGTTCAGGGGGTGTCGCGCCCGTCGTGAAGATGCTTGGCAGGGGAATAACTGTAGGCCTTGGCACAGACTCTGTGGTATCCAATAATGACCTTGATATGTTCGAGGAGCTGAAAATCACATGCCTTCTTCATAAGCACCACAACAAGGACCCCAAATGCATGACCTACCAAACGGCAATGGACATGGCTACTTTGCATGGCGCAAAGTGCCTTGGCTTGTCAGACATAGGCCAAATTAAGAAAGGCATGAAAGCAGACCTAATAACAGTGAACATGGAAGGTCTCGGTCCTTGGAACAGCGTTGTCTCAAATCTCGTGTACTGCGCAAACGGCAACTGCGTCAGAGACAGCATAATAGACGGCAGGTTAGTCATGCAGGACAGAGTTCTACAGAAGATATGATTGCTGAACATGCCCATACTTTGCAAATAGTTATACTGTCAATTAAATGGGCTGTCTAGGCCGGTTGCGTCGGCTGGAACGCATTCTTCATGACATCTTTGTCATATCCTTCAGGTACTTGTCCGGTTTCAGCGTACACATATAGAGCAGTATTGAATATAACATTTGCCAGGCCGAAGAACAGCACAACACAGAGGAAGTATAGGACAATAACCGCTATTACAGCCATCAGGGCATAACCTCCAAGACTTAGAGCGAGCACAAACAAACCGATGCCTACTATTATGCCTATCACAACGAACACTATCTGCGCAAGACCGAGCCCGAAATGCCTTATGATGCTCTCCCCCCAGGTCTTCTTGAGAGTCTGGACGGATTTCTTGATGGCGTCAATGGGTCCGAGATTATGGTAGACCATTGCAGGCACCACAAATAATGTGATTATCCCCCACATCATACCCAGAGCACTTATGAGGAGCTTGAACAGTATCTGTCCTACCCCTTTCATCCTTTGGGCCATATTTTCAAGTATCCTGAAGATTATGCCGACTGTCGCAGAAAGAAGGCTCCAGGCAAATATTAGGTGTATCATTGAGAAAGCAAAGCCAATGCTCTGTCTGAAAGTAGCATTCCCTCCTTCAAATCGTGTTTTTATGGTATGGACTGCGCAGGTATTGAAGAAAGTGGCTATGAATGATAACCCAAGATATACCAGAAACAGCACTACATACTCAAATATGCCTGGTTCTGTAGTATTGAGCATAGAGCCCACCACAACAGCAGGCACGAATATGGCAACTATGAATAGTATTGAGAATAATCCGCCAAGCAAAGGAAATAACAATAGCTCTTTATCCTTCTTCATGACATCTATGCATATCTTCAGTATCTGCCAGCTCCGTGCGAATTCTCCTGCCATGCAGTCTGGCATCTGAGCAGCTGATATTTATTTCTTGCTATTTGGCAATTGAATTGTATTATCGCGAAATTAATCTTTAGATTATTTGCAGATGTAACTATGAAGTGACAACAAAAACAAAACATTTATAAATGATAACTCAATCGAGTATGATAATCAGTAGGCATGCAAAAACTATCTAAAGACCATGGCAAGCAATAAAAAACGGATATATGGTGGTAAGTCAGAAGCAGATTCCTCTATTTTTCCTGATCCTTTTTCAAGGTTCAAGGCATATCTCTTCGGGTTTACAGCGGCCGCACTTGGAGCAGCTGCTTTGTTTGGTCAAACGCCATCTAAGCCAGCAGAACCTTCTACCGTAACCACGTCCGGTTACTCATCAATACAGGAACCAGAAAGCAAGAATACTGTGCCGAAAATCAATTTAAAGAATAAAAACACCCTTGATACCAAACTGAACGATTGGTATTCTCTATCACCATCCGAACTTAAAAAAGAGATGTTCCAGGGTCAAGCCTGGCTCGAGAAAGCAGTTATGAAGCGGGTTGATGATTTCGTCAACGCTGAAGCACTGAATAGGCAATATAGAGCAAAAGGAGAGAAGAGATATCAACAGACTTTGAAGGACTTGGAGACTATATTCAGCAGGCTGACAACCTATAAGGACTACATCACGGATGTCCACAAGTCAACAGGATGGCCTTTGCCAATACTGTATGGCATGACTTTCAGGGAATCTGAGTCAAGACATGATGCATATTCTCCTGGGGGGGATGCAGGTCTTTGGCAGATATCATATGCAACTGGAAAAGACCTGGGTCTGATAAGAGGCAATAAGGATTACAGATTTGACCCAAAAGAGTCATCAGAGAAGATTAAGGTCCTGCTGAATGAGCTTAATTCCATCTACGGAAACAAGCACCATCTTAAGATAGCTGCGTATAATCAAGGTCCTAATCGCACAAGCAGAAATATCATTGAAGGGCGCCCATGGACTCCGCATGTGAGGGAGCACGTAGTTACCATTATGGCTGCAGCTTACATAAACGCACTTAGCAAAGATTACGGCATAAGCATTAGGAAGATGCCACTTTATTCCGATAAGCTTAAGGAAGCCTATCCCGTGAAAATAGAGACGACCAAGACACTTGGGGATTTAGCCCGTAAATATGGCAAACCAGAAAGTGAGATTGCGTTTCTAAATCCAGTGATATTGAACCCCCAGAATACAAGATCATTGATTGCTGCCGGACAATACATTAAACTGCCCAAATAGCAAACTATTTATATAGCATAATCCTAAGGCTTTTTCATGCAAAAAGAGGTGCAGGATGTGCTGAAGCCATCGTTTATGATAGCGGCAATAATGGGATTCATCATATCTGCCATCTGGACAGCATCCGGCAGGTTCACCCAGTGGTTTGACTCCTGGGGCGGCGAGGGCTTTGGCATCTCCATTGGGTTTGCTTTCTGTTTGACTTTCGTGATAATGTTTCTCGCAACGATAATCACCATGAGGCCTGATTAAGCTCTCTTGCAGAAGCAGTGCATCGAGCTGTTCTGGTCCGGATGAAAGACTGTTATGCTGTTTGAGCATTTAGGGCATTTGAATATGAGCCTATGCCCGGGCGCACCGCATTTCTGGCACCTGCTGTCTTTTTCCGATACTATATTCATCTCCTGCAGACAGTCATAGCAGTAATAGCTCTTGACCTGCGTTGACAAGGGCGAACTGCCCTCTATATTGTAGTCTTCCATGCCCTGCGGTATGGGCAGCGGGTTTTTAATAGTTTTGTTGCAGAAAGAATTATATTGTATTAGCGCTAATCATGTCAAATTTCTCCCTTGCCCTCTGCTCTTTCTTGAAGACTGTATGGGAAGCCCTTTTCTCGAAGAGCGCAATCGCTATCGCCACAGCGTTCGTCTCAAAGGCCCTAAGGCCCTTCATCCTCATGACTTGCTTCGCGTCCTCAAGGCACTCAGCAAAAAGTTCTACATTGCCTTCCCGGTTTTCCTTATCTATTTCAATCTCTTCCTCATTAGTCAGCCGCACTTCTTCCCATTTGGGATAGCTTCCGTTCCCTTTCGGGAATGATTTTGTAAATGCCATCAATCAAGGATGGTCTTGCATGTTCTTATGTTTTTGGTAGGATCTTGCGAAATCCCTGGTTCCAATTTAAGAAATTCTCACTATCGAGCCGGAAAAATCAATGATTCAATCAATTGCGAAGTGTGTTCTTCCGGGCAGGCTGCAACTATTCCCACTCGATTGTCCCGGGTGGCTTATTGGTGATATCATAGAATAAGGCGCCGATGCCGATTTTTCTCATTCCTGTAATGATATCATCAATTGCTTCCTTAGGTATCACTGCGAAGTTTGCAGTCATCGCTTCTGTCGAGTTTATTGGACGGAGCACTGCACATTTTTTCCCATCAATTATGATTGGAAGCAGGACCGTTGGGCATTGCCAGATATCCTGCATGAGTCTGTGCTGCAAAAGGGCCTCCATTGTCACTGCGTCAGCCTCTCTTGCGAGCTTTATCCTATCTTCACTAAGGCCTGCGAAGTCCAATACTATATCCCTTGCATCAGTCAAGGCATAGACAACCCTGTTAAGCTGTCGGAACCTGTTGGTGATCGCAGTAGACATCCTTCCAAGCGTATCCCAATCAAGTGGACCGGAGAGCAGCACAGGATTCCTGTAGCTCCTTGAATCGCCCTGCACACCGACAGACTTGATAGGCAGCACCTTCGCCTTGTACACAGGAAACATTTCTTCTATTTCCCTTTCGATTTCAACTGCATCATCAGGCATTTGACTTTTATTAGCGCACAGTATCCTTATCGCAAGTCCGGGCCCTGGAAAAGGATGCCGCATGACAAGTTTTTCAGGCAGCCCCAGCTCTTTTCCAAGCTCTCTTACTTCATCCTTGTAGAGGAATTGCAGCGGCTCGATGACTTTGCCCTGTGAAATCAGCTCATGCACTACTCCTGCCCTGTTATGGTGTGTTTTGATGACTTCTGCATTGTTGGTCCTGCCGGTCTCTATCGTATCTGGATATATTGTGCCCTGGCCTATTATCCAATCCTCGCCAACTCCAAGCTTTTGGATATATCTATTAGCCACATCAATGAAGACCTTGCCTATTATCTTCCTTTTCTCTTCAGGGTCGCATACGCCTGCAAGCGCAGAATAGAACTCATCTTTCGCATCAATCACATCCAGCCTCCAACCGAGTTTTGAAAGTTCATCAGCAACAAGCGAGGTCTCATCTTTTCTCATGAAGCCTGAATCGATGTGCACACCATGCACCTTGTCTCCAAGCGTTTTCAGGAGGAGCGCAAAAGCGACAGTGCTGTCCACCCCGCCAGACACCAGCATGAATACTTTCTGTCCTGCTGCCTGCTTTAGAATATCTTTTTCGATTGACCTCAAGTATTCATGCATGTTCCAGTTCTTCTTGCATTTGCACATATCAATAAAATTCTCTAGGATCCTCATGCCATTGGGTGTATGCGTGACTTCAGGATGGAACTGTACTCCGTATATCTTCCGAGTTTCATCAGCTATGGCAGCAACAGGACAGTCGGTTGTGGCAGCAATCACATCAAAGCCGGATGGCAACCCATGCACAGCATCGCCATGGCTCATCCAAACCTGTTCTCTCTTTGACAGCCCCTTGAATATCAGGCTGTCCTTGATATCTATATGCGCTATCCCGTATTCCTTGGTTTTTCCAGGCGACACCTTTCCGCCAAGCTCATGCGCAAGAAGCTGCAGTCCGTAGCATATACCAAGCACAGGTACACCAAGAGAGAAGAAACCTCTGTCATACTTCGGAGCATTCTTGTCATATACAGAAGACGGTCCGCCAGAGAGGATTATCCCTTTCAGATCCTTTGAATCAATCTTCTCGTCCGGCTCCATTATCTCAGCATACACCCCTAACCTGCGTATCCTGTTGGCGATAAGATGAGCATACTGGCCTCCAAAGTCGAGAACGATTAGCTTGTCCATTATATCGGTTTTAATCACCACCTTAAAAAGATTTTCGTAAGAGTTTACCATCCTGAAGGATTTTTCGTAATATTTATATAATTTGCAAAGCAGATTGTAGTTATGCTCAAGGATGCCTTCAAGCCCAATCTAGTAAATCTGTCAATGGCTTGCTGCATTTTCGCCTTGCTCACCATATATTCTTATGCATATTATACGCATTACCGCGATGCAATTGATTTCAATGATTACTTCAATGCAGGCATGAATCCTGGAAGGTTTAAAGTATTGATGGAAGCTGATACGGCGAAGCAAGACGAGATGCTGAAAGCCGTAAGAGATATGACCAGCTAAAGGCGTATTCTTACGCATATCAGAATAATGCTGATTCACAATACAGATTTTTATTAGAGATCTATTACTATCTGCAGAAAAATGGAGCTGATATCATATCATTTATCCTGCCGCTAAGGGAGCCAATACATCCAACAGTAGTGGATTACTATCAAGCAAAAAACCAACTCAACCATCCTATGACTAAACTATTGCTAGGCATAACGCATGCGGTAATCATCGCGGCAATAACCTACTTTCTCGCGAGCTTTGTCGTCCTTATATCCCAATATGGTAAGGAGCAACCTATCAAGAAGAGGATCATTGGCGCTATCTGTATCCTGAGCTTCATGACTTTCTTAATTGTATTCAATATCATATCAGGGCTTTTCGCTTTGCTTGGCTTGTTTGCCGCAGTAGCTTCATTTTCCGGATCAAAAATGCATGCGGTAAGCGTCCTCCTCATGTTCACAGCTTTTCTTGTAAGCTTCTTTGTGTACATCGAACCCTATATTGATTGGCCTTCAGCACAGGAGAAAATCTACGAGCAAGAATACACCATGCAATATTTTTCAGCCAGATGCAATGCCACTGGGTTCCTTAAGGATGATGAAGTTAAACACTCGACATATCTTGAGCCAGATTCAATCGGTTGCGTCAATCCATCATGCTCAACCCTCTGCAAGGATACCTGTAAGGAAAAAGGCAGTAAAAGATATGACGCCTACATCAATCCAGGAAAGGACGCGTCATGCATTTGCCGGTGCGCTGTACTAACAGGGTTATCCGAAGTCAAATAGGCGAGCTTCTTACAAGGCGCGGAACAGGATAACAACTAGTCAACTTTCACATGCCTACCACTGTCATGTTAACAGGAATGAATACACCGAAGCAATTTTATGCGATCTTCCTTGCAAAAGTGAGGAACCCCGAGTGCCCTATCGCCTGGGACATGGGCCGAATCTTCCTTTCTTCAAACTCCCAGTCTCTTTCGAGTATCTCGATTGTCTTGATGTAGACAAAGCTGCCGTCCTTCTTTATTGTCTCGACAAAATCAGACACCTGAGGCACAGTCGGCGAATAGCTCACGAGATAGCCGCCTACTTTCAGCCCTTTCTTTACAGGACCTATGGCTTGCCAGGGTGAAGGCACATCCAGGAGCACCATATCAAGGTTCTTCACAGGAATTGCCTCATATATGTCCTGCTTCTTGCTGACAACATTCTTCAGGCCGAGAAACTGGATATTATGCTTCACGACCTCTATGAAATCCTCCCTTATCTCGCAGGTATACACTTTTTTTACGAAATTCGCGAGAAAGCATGCAGTGGCCCCAGACCCGCTGCCTGCATCAAGCACCACGCTTTTCTTGGATAGGCCGGTCTCGGCAATCACAGCTCCGAGATCCTTTAGTGGAATTATCTGCGGTGCCCTTTTTATCCTCTTATACAAATCAAGGAAACCTGGTTCTATCACAGTCATAAGAACGCCCTTATTTGTCTTCACTGCCTTTCCTGGCTTTGCCTTCTCAATATCCTCCTTTCTCACGAACCCGAACTGAGTATGCACATCAGAGCCGTTATAGAAGAATTTTCTGCCTTCTTTGGTCATAAGGAGTTTCATAAGCCTAAGGTTTCCCTGCCCAGTATAAAAGATTATTGTATGCGGCACTTTATCTTTTGGATTAAATGTGTTATCTTAAATAGCCAATGAAATCTAAGTCATCTGATGTGACGGTGATCTCCTTTGGCTCGCTTTTTGGCTTAATCGTTGAAGACTTCTTTTCCGCAACAACATCCTTGGCATCAATAGGGTTCAGTTCCATTGCCTTTGCCAGGCTTATAGGCCCGCATCTGGAACAGAGGAAAAACGCCCCCCATTTGCTTTTCTTGACATCCAGCCATTCGCCGCATGCGCACTTCATGTTCAGGTTAAGCTTGATGTGCTGCCTGCATACCGGGATACCTTGCTTGTTTACAGATAGAGCAGTGACATTGCAGAACGGGCACTTCTCTGTCTTGGACATGCCGTAAGCCTTTCGCATAGGGAAGACTACGCTTTATGCCATTTATATTCATTTGCTTTCGGATATATGTTAAATCTCTTTAACTCCCAAAAGTAGTGCCATCCATATTCCCAGTTTTAAGCCGGCAAGGTTTTTTAGAGTGTCATTTCAATATACTCCGTTAGGCGTATGCTTATAGTCATATCTGAGGAGTGCGGCATCAAGCGGATCAGGTTCCTTGTATCTTCCAGATACGCTGTATATCAGGTCCGGGTCCTTCTCGCAGTGCGCGACAATCCCTATACGTTTCGGTGGTCCTTCTGGCATTTCAAGCTTGTGTGCTATATTGTTTTTCATAATTAAGGATTTGTAATATACTATTATTAAGCATTATCATTATTTTAATTAACAAAATAATTAAATTTTCAACAATATTTATATATATGTTCATCTATTTCGCGATTTTATGATTGAAAATGAACAATCAGAGGCCATAACACTGGATAAAACTGACAAGGATATACTGGCCATTTTGCTCGACAGGGCTAATCTATCATATCGGAAGATCGCAAGGAAGCTGCAGATATCCCCTGTGACAGTCATGAACAGGGTGCAGAAGCTTGAGAAAGAAGTCATCAGGAAATATACTCTGCAGCTCAATTACGAGAGGCTTGGCTTTGACCTCTCAGCTGTAATAAATGTCCGAGTACAGAGAGGTAAGCTTTTTGAGGTAGAAAAGCAGATAGCCAGGCATCCCTATGTGCAGGCTGTATATGATATCACGGGTGATTTCGACGTTTTGGTGCTTGCCAAATTCAGGACCAGGCGGGAGCTTGATGCATTTGTCAAGCGGATCCAGGCACTAGAGCATGTTGAGAGGACAGAGACGAACATTGTCCTGAACACTATCAAGGAAGAGTCAGTTCGGCTGTGATTGCTTATAATGGAATAATCCTCTGGTCTGAAGACACGAATATATTGCAGTGTGCTTCTTTTGCAATCAATTATAGCCGAGATATCCTTTGGCTTTCTTCCATAATGCTTTTGCTTTTGAAAGGACCATGCGTTTTCTCTGGTGGAACCATATCCTTGCCTTGAGTATCCAGGCCACGCTGTTCTTGTTGTTGTCGTAGTAATAGTATCCTGAGACTGCAAGAATGATGATGAGTGTGGGTATCGCGATTAGGTAAATCAGGAGAAGCCATACGCTTGCTTCTTCTGTAGTTTCATCTGGCCCATCTTTTGTAGGTGCGGGTTTTTCTTTCTGGGGTTTTTGCTCAGGTGCTGGAGCTTCTGTTATTATCGTAGTGTTCTTCTCAGCGATGTCAAGGCATTCCCTGATCTCGAGATATTTGATTGCATCAGGATAGCCTCTCTTCTTTCCTACAAGTTTGTACTCCCCTTCAAGCTCAGGTATGAAAGTGGCTCTGCCCTGGCTGTCAGTCTCATATTGATTCAGCTCCACCCATTTGCCGCCCTCGAATCTGTAGGCAGTAATGGATGCGCCGCTGATATTTCCGCACACCTCAAATCCGTCTACTATTATGCCCATGTTGCTGCATGTGGCTCTGTTCCAAAGCTCGAATGCCCTCATAACAAAGCTCTCGTTCAGGCAGTTCCTTGGATTGACCAGTATGGTCATTCTGTATCCATCCCGGGCTGTCGAGCCGCACACGCCGCAGTCAGTTGGGCATGTCGAGCATGATTCATAGTCGGAGTCGCATCTGGGCTGGCCTGCTGCATCCTTGTCGCCGCAAAATCCTATATATACAGTGAAGTTCTGGGAGTCTGAATCAGTGCCATCTGTGACATATAAAGTCAGGAAAGAGTATCCTGTATGAGACAGGAGGGGTGTAAAATTGGCGACACCGTAATAATTGCCGCCTGTTGAATTATAATATGAATAAACCTTGAACCAGGTGTTGTTGCCCGCGCTGAAAGTGAGGTTATTGTTATCAAGCGCATAGCTGTTCTCGTTGTCCGGGTCTGTTGCAGTGAAATATGAGATGAATGGCTGGTACACATAGCCGCTTAGCAAGCCGATAGGGTTCAGTGATGGGCGGTCATTTACTGGTAGTACTGTAACCAAATGTGATGTGCTAGCGACATTGAATCCATCAGTCACATTCCAATATATGGTATTCTGTCCGACATATTGGTTAGTCGGTATCCAGTAGGCAGTCGCACGCCGGTAATCGAGTGGTATCACGGAAAAGCAGCAGCTGGCAGTGAAGGTAAGGTTGTCGTATGTATTTGGGTCAGTTCCTATGAGTGTGAAAGATAGCGGCGAGTCCTGCGCTACTATGAAGTCACCTATGGGGACAAATGATGGAGGGAGATTTTCTCTTTCGATATAGTCATAATACGTTGTAGTTGTGGTCCTGTTGAAATAGTCAGTTGCTCTGACTTCGTAAGAGAATGCAGTCAGACTGTATATGGACCAATTGACATTTAAGATGAACCTATATTGGTTACCCCCAAGACTTGTCATGTTAAGCCAGCTTCCGAATCCACCGCCGCCAAGATTGTAGCGGTATTGCGGCAGACCTTGGAGACTTGTATCTGTTATTGTGACAGTGAACGTCAATGGCCCCGATGCATCTGTTAGGTTAGCCGGGCTCTGTATCTGTCCAGAAATAACAGGTGCAATGGAATCCACTATTATGCTGTCAGATGCTGCAAGGCCAATGTGTCCTAAAAAATCCTCTGCCCAGACGTATATATTGCTCGCCCCTTCAGGCAGGCTTAACATGGCAGAATATGTGCTGTTGGAAACCTGTGTTCCTGCCTGCGTGCCCTGGCCGTTTATTGTGCTATAATAATAATATCTGATGCCAGTCACGCTGTCAGTGAATCCGCTCCAGTTGACAAGCACAGTTGTGGAGCTTGAATATATATCCCCCTTATTGATAATAACAATGCCGGGAGATGGTGCCTGGCTATCTACAAAGAAGCTGTCGCTGTAGTTCTGCGGAGCTATCCTTCCTGTTGCATCATAAATGTATGCGTACCATGTGTGGTTTATCTCAGTCAACGGTGTTATGAATGAGCATGTAGGGTTAGTCAAGCTCGTAGCTGTGCAGAACTGTGTGTCTCCGCATCCAGCTGAAGACACTGCCTGTGAATTGCAGACATACAGAGTCACTTGGTCTTGGTCTCCGTCAAAAGCGGCAGTGGTGATTCTTATAGTCCTTCCTTCCGCGATGTAGGTCCCTGAGAAATTATCAGCAGCGCTGTTGAAAGCAGGGTTATCAGGGACAGCTGTGACAGTTATTGTGAAGCAATTGCTGTTTGAGTAGTTCTCTGTGTCGAATGCCCTTATGCAGACATTGCTTGATCCTGAGCTGTTTGCTGTGGGCCTTGAAATGTTGACCATTGAGCCATTAAGCGAAGCCGACACTAGGCTTGGATTGCTCTGGCTGAATATTGAAAATGAGAGAGGCTGGTTGTCATAGTCGAAGATATAGTTGCTGAGGTTAAATGCGCCAGTGATGCCTGAAAGATCATCCTCCATGAGAGTCTGGTCAGGCAGGCTGGCATTCCACAAAGGCGGGATGTTGTCGTACGTGAGATTGATCCTGTATTGTGAAACACCATTAACTGAGTTATATTGAACAGTCTTGTTCCATGGCGTGACATTAGAGTGGACTTTGATTCTGTCGCCAGCGCTTTGCACACAGAACACTACCTGCAGATAATAGTTGTCCGCCCCCATAAAGGTATAAGTGGAAACATTATAATCAGCACCTGGCCTATCAAGGTTGGTAAGCCTTACTGGTGTGCCCGCAGGGACGGCGCTTCCGTTATGAAAGAAGACGTAGCCGCTTGTTATACAATCGTCAGCAAGCGCAGCTCCCGTAAGAATTACAGCGAATAGGAATGGCAACAGCCTTTTCATTTCCTATCCCTCCTGTCCCGGATTATGAGTACGAGCGTCAGCAAGATTAGGATGGAAAGCAGTATTATCAATGGCATATTGTTATCTTCGTCTATTTCTAATTTTGGACTTTCGGTAATAACAGGTCGCTCAGTGAGATTGATACCTTCCATCTTTAGAACTGGATTCCACGCTTTATAGAATTTCAATCTTGCCACACCCCCATCCAGTCCTTCAAGAAGTACTGCATAATCAGGAATCCCGTCTCCGTTAATATCTGCATCTTTCTTTTTGCCAACTATCAAATCAACTGCTCCTGAAACAAACACAAGTCTTGCTGTACCCCCTCCAGTCTGCTCAATCTTGATTATATATCTTTCTTGATTGAACCACTTGTCAAGTGAATATATGGCTAGTTCGCTGCCTATTGGCAAATCATAGGCTTCATCTTTCTGTGTATCCACTCTTCTAATAGGTATGGGGCTTACGCCTCCGCTATTTCCTCCACCACTGCCTTCCTTGCTTGGTGGTTTAAGAGAATTTTCAAGAGCGGGAGGCAGAGTCAGGTTCACCTGTTCAAGCCTTGTTTGAGGAACTAGCAGAGTGTCTGCATAATCTGCACCTCTTATTGCCATTATTTCTATGCGGTCTTTTCCAACTGTACAGGTTATGGTTTGTAGATAATAATTTGATGCAGGCCAGACATTGCCAGTGGTTGTATTATAACTGACTGCCAAATCTTTGTTTGTTATTGTAACAAGAAAGCCGTCTGCAACAGGCCCTCTGTCATCGAATATAAAGCCTGCAATATTGCAGATATCTGCCTGTGTGCTCATACTGCATAAGGCAATAACCAAAATTAAGTTTATTCTTCTCATGTCATGCTCCTGTTGTAAGTCCAATTGAAACCTTTTGCGATAATCTGGAAGGCATAACCCCTTCCAGGCACAAAGCAGTCCCACGGGCCCCACCACTTTCCTGCCCCGTACTGCACAGAATTATACTGAGGCGGTGTCGCGCTCGTGTTGTAATGCGATATGATGTCCAGGTCAGTTATGCCTGATTCATTGTTGAGTACTCTGCTTATGTTGCAAATGGTCCTGACTGAATTCCACCCAACCCCATTCATCTGCACTTGTCCGACAACTGATGTTGCTGTATAAATTGGGACAGTTATTTCTCCTTCAGGGACAGTTCCTGCAATGGTCATGTTGTAACCGGACGATATTATCTGGAAGGCGTATGCTCTTTTGATGTCAACCCTATTCCACGGACCCCACCACTGCCCTGCGCCGTACTGAATTGAATTGTACTGGGGGGGAGACGCGCTGGTATTGTAATATGATATGATATCAAGATCAGTTGCCCATCTAAAAACATTTCCAACACTATCGTTTGAAGGTATGAGCGGAAGCGATATGAGGTTTCTTTCAACCTGACCAACTACTGAAGTCGCAGGAACTATCTCTATAGTAAACTTCCCAACTGTATCGTTGCTGATATATTCTATTCCAGTGTTCCATACTGCTATCTTGTAGTATCTCTCTTTGGTATCGCTCGCATTGGTGTCATTCCAGCTGGTCACATTCAGTCCTGTGATATTAGGAGAGCCCCACATGAATCCCTGTGATATATTGTCCGTGATGTATATGCTGAAATTATTGCGAGACACTTCATTCCAGCTTAGCATTATTGTCTTATTGTCAGGGGCAAGCTCTGCCTTGAGTCCAAGGGTGTTCATCTCAGGCGGCGGGAGGAGAATGGTAAGGCTGATGCTGCCAGTGGTTGAAGCCCTGCCTGTGATTCTTGGCGGCTCCATTAGGCTCTGCCCCTGTTTGAATACAAAATACGGCCCGGCAACTGACATTATAACAAGGAGTATGGCAAGGGCTGCTATCATGTTAGTGTCGTTTGTATCTCTCACAGTTCCTCAAGCCTCCCCTTTCTCCTGTATATCTTTGCAGATTCATCCACTTCTTCTTTCGTGAGCCCTAATGCATTTGCCTTATCTTTCAGCTCTTCGACAATTTCCCTATGCTCAGAGAGTTCAGCTGCAGGAATCTTCTTGAGAAGAATCGCGCCGTCGCCGATAGTATACATGAAGAATCCGGTTCCTTCGTCGATCCTGAGCTCGGCTCTTATGTCCTTTGGGATTACAATCTGCCCTCTGGAATCAGCTTGCACCATCTTTGGGTATTTCTTGACAGTCAAATTGAGCCTCTTTTCTGAAAATCAGATAAAATATCTGATTTATTGTTATTTTATTCCGAATTACATATTAATTATCAGATTTTCAGAAATTATGAAGTATATGATATATAAATCTTTCTTTTTGGTAGCTAAAAAAGTATACTAATATATATAATAGAACATCTAAATATTTTTAAGCAATGAAGAACAGAAAACCAAACATGGCAATCTCATTCAATGCTGGCAGAAATAATTTCAGGCTGACTGATTTTGAGGATGTAAAAGAGCTTGTTATAGCTAATGCAGTGCGGGACGTGCCGGTTGCAAGGAAATCCAGAAGCACTGACAGGAACTTATCTCTTTCTATGTTCTAGCTTCAATTTGATTTGAACCCAAAGTATTGTTTAAATATAAAGCGACATTACCTAAATTTGGTGATAATCATGAAACAAGCTCTATTTGTTGTTTTTGCTGTAGTTGCATTCGGCTGCGCAAAGCAGCCAATCGTATGCACTGCAGACGCTAAGATATGCCCTGATGGCTCTGCAGTGGGCAGGGACCCTGACAAAAACTGCGAGTGGAAGGCATGTCCGAGAGGGAATGGAGAAGACAATGGCTTGGCTACGCCTTACGTACAATACATAAGCAAGGATATCACGCAATGCGCTGCAACTGATTGGATATGCCCTGAAGGCTCAAGCCAGTTCTTCGGCGAAAAAGGCTGCGGCTGCAAGGCAGATGAACCCAAGAAGTACATAAGCATGGACCCTGATAAGTGCACACTGATTAAGTTCATGTGTGAAAAGAACAGGGTGCCTTTCTCTGACAATAACGGCTGCGGTTGCGAGTACAGGTTCCCTGAGAATTCTGTTTCGATGCCACCTGTTCAAGACAAGTTGCAGGCGATAGATTGCACAGAGCCCAGGCCAGAAGCATGTACTATGGAATACATGCCTGTCTGCGGCTGGTTCAGCCAGGACGTCCAATGCATCAGATATCCTTGCGCTGACACTTACGGCAACAAGTGCGCAGCATGCGCAGACGGGAAAGTGGCGTACTACACTGAGGGCGAATGCCCATGAGGCGATGGTGCGTTAAGATAGGTACTGATACTGGCTATTTTCATTTCCTTTCCCAATCATATCTGTTGGACCTATGCAAAACATATTTATATATGTGCATAAATGCATACATCAATGGACCGGGATGTAAAAATATTCAAAGCCCTTGGCGACGAGACACGACTCACTATCGTCAGATGTCTAATAGAGGAAGAGCGCTGCGCATGTGAGTTTACTAAGCTCGCTCCGAAGGACCAGACTACCATTTCACGTCATTTGAAGATACTCACCGAGGCAGGGATACTCAAATCTGAGAAAAGGGGAAGGAACATAATCTATTCAATGAAGGATAGGGATATGAAGCGGCGCCTAAAGTCCATGGGACTAAGGAGATGCTGCTAGAGGTGCACAATGGTCAGTGAAGTGAAGGCGTTTGTGAAGAAGAGATATAGTGAGATAGCAGAGACAGAAGGGTGCTGCTGCGGTTCCAGCTGCTCAATCGATGCGATAAATCAGACAAAGAATATTGGCTATACCGAAGAAGAGCTTGAGAGCATCCCAAAATCAGCGGTCCTCGGTCTTGGCTGCGGGAATCCAACTGCCATTGTCGGCCTGAAAGAAGGCGAGACAGTCCTTGACTTAGGTTCAGGTGCCGGGATTGACGCATTCCTGGCAGCGAAAAAAGTCGGAAAGAACGGCAAGGTAATCGGAGTTGACTTGACTGAGCCTATGATAATGAAGGCAAAGGAAGCTGCCAAAAAGAACGGCTACAATAATGTAGATTTCCGGCTGGGAGATATCGAGAACCTGCCGGTGGATGATGCTTCTGTAGATGTCGTAATCAGCAACTGCGTCGTGAATCTGACCGAAGACAAAGAGAAGGCTTTCAGGGAAGCATATAGGGTGTTGAAGAAGGGCGGCAGGATGCTTATTTCAGACATTGTCACAGATGGCAATATACCTGATGACATCCGGAAAAGCTACTTGGCATGGGCTGGCTGCATCGCAGGCGCATTAGAAAAGAATGAATATCTTGAGAGCATAAGGAAAGCTGGTTTCAGGACAGTCGAGATCGCCTCAGAGAATCAATACTCAGAGCCAGGCATTGACAAGCGCATTGTAGGAAAGATAATCAGCGTGAAAGTCAAGGCTGTGAAGTGATTTCATCTATGCAGCGACACTCGCGCTCGAGGCGATGACCACTTCGGGGTAGCCGAGAGCCGCGTGTGGTTTTGCTATGCCTTCTATTATATGTATACTTAGAGATATCTAGAATATGAAAAAAGCGGGGAAAGGGACTCGAACCCTTGAATAATCGCTCTGCAGGCGACCGCCTTAGCCGCTTGGCTACCCCCGCAAGGACTAACGCACACAAGAGCAATTATGGTTGATTTAAATAATTTTGTATGGCTCAGCCAATGCAGGAATCCATTCAGTAGGATATTACAGGGTTCGTGCAAGATAAGTGAATATTTTACTGTAATCGTTTGTCCGGAATAATATTGGCCTTCCATTGTCTTTTGGCACATCAGCGTTCCAGTCCTGCTCAAAGACCACTGGCATGATGCCTTCATCGAATGCAGCCAAGCAGACGCTAAGGTCGTCATCCACGAACCCCCTTATATTGTTCCTGACGCAGTACAGCTCCTTTGTCATGGCACTGATATTGTTGTTCTTGTTGGCGAAGTACACGTCAGAAACAGTCGGAAAGAACCTACTTACCTGGTCCAGAGTGGCTGTCTCAGTCTGCGGCTTAGGCCTGCTTGTGACGATGGATACTCTGAAGAGCTCGGATAGTGCCTTCACGAACACGCTTTTGGATAAGGCTCCATGTTCCTGAACGCGTCTGACTTATAGAACTCATTCAGTCTTCTGATGCATTCCTCTTCAGAGCCGTAATGGCAGGATAGATCGCATGAGGAAAGACTGGTGTTGCCATGAAGCGCTGTCGCATTAAATGGCGCACATTGTCAAAATCCAGACCGACACCTTTCATTCTTGTAGAGCTATTATGAACAAAATATAAATCTATGCTCTATAATGCTGATATCTTGCCATTGGATGCTACAGGGTTCGTTAAGGGTTGCTGCAACACCTTTATAAACTTCCCAGAATCTCAGTGCTCCATGGACCTGTAGCCTAGTCTGGATAGGGCACCAGCCTTCTAAGCTGGGGATCGTGGGTTCGAATCCCTCCAGGTCCGTTTTTATCATTTATTCTGAGTTTTGTAGTTAGGCGGGCTTAGCCCTCCTTATTTTGGTCAAACTTTTTGTAAAAGTTTGGTGCCGGCTCGAATCCCTCCAGGTCCGTTTTTATCATTTATTCTGAGTTTTGTAGTTAGGCGGGCTTAGCCCTCCTTCTCTTTAGCGAACTTAGTTTAAGCACCAAATTCATTTGATTTTGTCAAAAAGATAATGCATTGAAGGCTGAATCCTTGCAGTCATATTCCACAAGGCTGAATCATTGCCCCTCAATAATGCCATATTTTTCTGCATATCTCTAGCCCACTGTTCATCCAGACTGTTGTTCTTGAGAAGATTATATCCATGTCCGATTAGCTCATGATCCATTCCTGCCTGGTTATATATACCAAAGAAAGGGTCAGGTAGTCTGGAACCATAATTATAACGGAAAATCTGGATATATGGCTGTGGTTTTGATCTGTACTCACCAAATAAGAGTTTATCGCTGTGCTTATCTATTATTGAGATCTTGACATCTTTCAGTTGATCCAAGATAATAAAATCCAGCCCAAATTCTTTGGCAGTTAACAAGCTACTTTCCTTTCAAACCTGTGCGAGTTCTCGTGTTACGGGTCTTTTGTAGAAGAAGCCATCAGCTATATATGGCGCCGCAACGCCTGTGCCAATGCCAGCTGTAAATATGAACCATTCTCTTCGTGTCATCTTGCGCATAGTGAAAGGAAATATTGACCACTATATAATAATTACTAGTTTCTGTAAAGACCAAATACAAATTATTTTGGCGGATTTCAGAATAACTTCCAGTCATTTATTATGCCTTGATGCTTTTCGCTCCATCTCAATGTCACAGTATTATGAATTCCATCCTTTAACTGCATCAGTGATAATTGGCGTAATGATAACTAAGGGCGAACTGCTCCAGTTCCACTATTTAGGCAAAATGAAGAGATATCCAATCTAGACCTACGGGGAGTTGTAGAAAGTAAACAGTTTTAAAGATACCGTCATCTATTGGGAAGGCTTGAAGACAGACATAGATTTTATACCATGGCGGGATCTTAGCAATCTTTCAGTCACTACTAAAGGTAACTGCTCAGGCACAACTATATTTGCAGTGCAAAACAATGGCCAGTTAGATACCATTTTCATCCTTTATATCAAAGGCTTCAAAGCAGCGATCTCTTCTAGGAGCAGGATTCACGATTGAGAGCGAGCCCAAAGCAACAGGCTTTTGAAGTTGGTGAAATCATTCCACAAATAGTGATTATTCTGACTATGTATCATATACCAAAAGAAGGGATGTTAGAACTTAGGGCGGCCACCGAGATTTGAACTCGGCCTAGGGGATCCACAGTCCCCTGTGCTGCCAGGCTACACCATGGCCGCCGTATCTTAAAGGACTGGCCAGATGTTTATAAAGCTTTTCGGATTGTTTCAGATCCAAGAAATTCCCGGCACACCATTGCAGAGATAACCTGAATGTATCTTTGCAAGATAGCATTCAGCTGAATTATTCACTTCCCAGAACTCGCGCTGTATGGTGGAAACGATATTTGGGTTATGTGGCACATTATAGGCATTGTAGAGTGAATTTACATCCAGCATTGTTGTGTAGGTCAATGAATCATTCCACTTGACATCACCTGATAGTATAGTCAGGTTGACTTCAGTTAGGAACTCTATTGTCCAAGGGTTGGGCTGGTTGACTGAGACTACTGTGAAATTAATTGCTGATATACTCACATTTGCATAAATGGTGCCAAGAGTGCGGTTTATGAGGCTTTTGATAGTTAGGTTCTCGTTTATTGTCTGCCCCATATAGCTTCCAGAGCGCATCAGTTCAGTCATGTATTTAGGCACATCAACCGGCAAAGGCGCATAGGTGGTCGCATTGAGTGCAGGCTTGCCCGACGCTCGCAGAAATATCGGCATGTATATTCTTACAGTATCTCTGGCATAGTCGGCGGATATCTTGTTTGACAAGTACTGCAGGGAGAGTTCGCTTTCATCCGCCTTCTGCCTGGTAGCCATTTCAATGAAGAAAACAATAAGCCCAAGCAGTATAATGGCTGAAAGCGAGATGAAGAAAGCCTTTTTCATCTTTCCCACACCTTAACGATTATTATATAGGGCCCATACTCCTGGAATTCTCCAGTAAGTTCATCCTCGAAATATCCATTAATCATTTTTCCTTTGGAGACAAGGACTCTTGTCATATCTGGCTCAGTGATATCATAGGATGGAGTCTTAAGCACAGTGAAATTAAAGCACATTTTTGCATCATGGGTGGAGTTTCTAGCAGTGAGATTGATCTGCTCAGTGCCTATGAAGCCAGGTGGCACAATGACCTTCACCACATCATAAGGATACAGCAGTGGATTAAGCTGATTCGCCCCCTCAGTTGTCCATGCTAGGTTTCGTTTGCTGAATACCGGCCTGACATAATCATATAACGCAATAGACTTGAAATCAGTCTCCTGCAGGGTGGATTTTCGCACCCATACGCACTGCTTCTTGCAGGAATCGCTGCAGAAATCAGTGTTGTTCCTGTTGCCGTCGTCGCATTCCTCCATGCCTGACAGGGCGCTCGGCTGATGCAATATGCCGTCTCCGCATCTTGTCCACTCGCACCATGGTGTGCATAGATTAGAACCAAGAGGTCCATCATCGCATACATCTCCGATGAAATTGTTAGGGATACCGTCTCCGCAAAAGCCCGTCTCGATAGTTGTGTCTATCTGGCAGGTCGCAAGGCATCCATTGCCTGTATCTATACTATCACCATCATCGCATTGTTCTCCTGAATCAATTATTCCGTCTCCGCAGGTGGGGAGCATGCAGTTAGTCCTGCATCTGTCAGGGATGAAGTTGTTGTTTAGGATGCCCATGTCGCACTGCTCAACACCTTCAACTATCCCATTGCCGCAGGTAGTCGTGTAATTGCAGTCATCGCTGCATCCGTCATAGTCATATCCGTTTGCACCGTCATCGCAAAATTCAAGATAGGGGCTTGCCCAGTCTTTTATCCCATCCCCGCAGTATGGCACTGTGCAGTCGGTCCTGCATCTGTTCTCGTTCATTGCGTTGTTAGCTCCCATGTCGCACTGCTCGCAGCCGCTGGCAGGGCAGTTAATTGTCCACAAGAAACCATCTCCGCATCTGGCATTTAGGCATGAATCTGTGCAGGCGTCATTGTTGTTTCCATGCCCATCATCACATTCTTCAAGGATTTCACGGATGCTGTTCCCGCAAACGCTTGCGAATGTGCAGTTGTCGTTGCAGCCGTCAGACGGATTGCCGTTTATGCCGAGATCGCACTGCTCCATCCCATCATTGAGCTGTCCTCCAAGGCCAAAACCATTCGGCATTTGTTGTGTGCCATCCCCGCAGTATGTGAGCATGCAGTTCTGGCATCTGGAGCTTGCTTCTTCGCATTGTTCACCTGGCTCGATTATCCCGTTTCCGCAGACTCGTGAGAACTGGTAATTCATAGATAAGTTTGCTTTTCCGGTAAAACGGGCAATAGGTCCTGGGATGACTGGAGTTATGTTTGTTTGGCTTGCTATCAGCTGTGCGATGCGAAGGTATATCTGCCTTATTTCCTGTGTGTTATTGCTGTGATGGTATTCTGCCCCGCTGTCAGCCGCGATTGCGCTTAGCAGATTCTGTGCTCTCGAACACTCCTGGACCAAACCGAAGGCAATCGTGAAAATGCTAGCTCGATAATCGTTTATGAGCCTGTCAGCTGAGAACCTGGTATTGTGTTCTGCAGATGCGCACATGGAGTCATCACAGCCTTGCATGATTCCGCATCCGCTCATGCCATTCGTATCACAGAAGCCTTCGCATTGCATTGCACCGTAGATATCAGATACGCTTGTGCAGCTTCCACGGGCACAGTGTGTGGGAACGCCGTCAGTCATGAGCACGACAAATTTCGGCCTTGATGGGTTGCTGTGTGCCTGGAAAATCTGGTATGCCCTGTTGAGCGCGCATGCAAGACAGGTCTTATCAGTTCCTTGTGGACCATAATTACTTATGTAATTGTTTACTGCAAGAGCGTTTGTCGGGTCTCCTGTATAGTAATCGATTGCATCGCCATGAATGAAAACCGGCCAGATCCTGTTCCCAGGATTGGCAAGGACTGTTGTCACAAGCTCTTGGTCAACGCACTTCGCCAGATGCGTCTTCCTTGGGCTTACAGAGCTGTAGATATTTGCGCAGTCATTGTCTGTATAGCCCATATCCCAGCTGTTGATGGCTTTCTTCATGCTGCCTGAGAAGTCTGTAATGAGCACGACATCGGCATTGCCCGTACCAAAAAGCGTAGAGCTTGAACCCTGATAGCATGCTGGAGCTTCGCAGTAGGCATTCACTTGGGTTCTTCCGGATACTGAGGCTGTCCAGTTGTTCCTTGGTACTATAGTTATATTGCTTGGAGGATCCGGTCCGCTGATATTGAACTGTGCAGAAGAGCCTGCTGACCAGGATATATCATCTATATTGCATGCGAGACCTGCCACAGAATCTATCATGTTTGATAGGTAATACTCATGTCCCGGATAGGATGAGAAATTGAATATCACTGTCCTGTCTGACAGGTTTATTGTCCCGTCTCCTATACAGAATATAGGTCCCTGTGCGCGTATCCTCAGATTATCCAGCTTCGGCGAGCTGTCATCAGCGTTTCTTCTCATAGTGACTCTTATGACAAGCCCTGTGGATATGTTCTCGAAAGTGTCACCGCTGCCTACAGCCCTGAAAGATGGCTCTTCAAGAGTCCTTTTCTCGACAATGATATTATCTTGAGGATTATCCCATTCATCCCATGACATATTCCTCCAGATGAGCATGTCGGTGTTCTGGAGTGTGATGGTCCATGTGCCTATCCTTATGAACTGGTTGAGCATTGCGCCTGTGGCATCGCTGTAAGTGTAAGGGCCTATCCCTGTTGGGACAGTCGCAATGACAGAGCAATCTGAAGAATTGATCTTAGTAGCCCTGTTGCTCGCTTGCGACATAACCCAGATGTTTCCTTGGCCGTCTGTTACAACGCCTATGGGTGTAACTCCAATTTGAGAAGATGTCGCATAGCATCCTATAGTTAAATCAGCGGGATACGAAGTTGTGCTTGGAACGAGCTTATAGAGCCTACTCTGGGCGGAATCTGCCATCCAGACATTGCCGTTGAAATCAGTCGTTATGCCTCTGCCAGTAGAGCCAGCGATGCTGTACCATGTCTGTTGGGTGGGGTTTATGGAATTTATCTGCAACACTCCGTTTGTTGGCCCACCTGAATTGCCACCCCACATTGATACCCAGACCCTGTCGTACTTATCTATTGTTATGCCATAAGGGTTTCCTGTTGGTGAAGTGGGTGATGTCCGGAGAGGATAAGTCCCTACCACAGTATTAGTTGCAGTGTTTATCTTGGTGATTGAGTTGCTGCCTCTGTTGGCTGACCATAAAAACCCGTTTCCGTCAACAATCGCACCATAAGGTGTGGCCCCAATATTGATGCTTGCTATGGTGTTTCCTGTATTAGGATCAAGCTTGAGGTATCTCCTATCCTCGTAGAGGCCGACCCATATATAGCCTTGAAGATCAACAGCAACAGCTCTTGGCCCATATCCAGGGGTAGTTGTGAGGTTCCTCCATAATATGACACATTCGTCCTGCCTCCAGCCGCGCATCTCCCCTGTCTGTATAAGACCGTCATTGTTAGCGTCATAAGAAGTGCTTAAGGTTCCGCTGAAATCCCTGTCAACACAATATGAAGGATGCCCTGCAATCTTCACTATGCTCCTGTCTCCGAGCCTGTTTCCCACCCAGACATTTCCGTAGCTGTCCACAGCAGTCCTGGATGGTGAGTCTGTCCCTGACATAGGATGGCTGCCTGTCCAGTATCTCCCTACCTCCTTGTTTAGGACAGTGTCTATCTTGGACACAGATCCTTCTCCAGCATTGGCAACCCACAGGTAGCGCAGTGTCTCAAGATCGCTGGAAAGCTCAAGATAACCGTTGATTGCCTGGGTGTTGATGAAGGTGCCGTTTGCGAAATCATCATATCCGTCAAAAGTCCAGCTGAATTCCTGCGCGTGTATCAAAGTGAAGGTGATCATCAGCGCTATCAGGGCCGGTATTGTCTTTTTCATTTTATCTTGTAAGCTAACTGGTTGTAGTTCTTCTCAATTGCAAGAGCAGGGTCCATGCATAGTGCTCTATCTTCTGGCACCTCCAGCATATCGCACAATGCGATATTAGAGGGTATCACTTCTTTTGTTCCCATCTCTGATTCAGTGTAATATGCAAGAGCGACAGCGGTTATTGCGGAATTGGCCATGCAAGAGTCGATGAATCCCTTCTTTGTTGCCTGTTTGCATATAGACGGATCTCTCTTCGCTTCAGCCATGCTGTAATAGTATCTTTCCATGCATGCGTCCCTTATGTATGCTTCTTCATTCTCGCAGACAGTTGCATGCCCTTCGCTTGCTTTGTTGAGTATCTCACTGACAGTAAAGCTTCCGCTTGGGCTTATCTCATCAATAGGGAGAGATGCAGAAAGCCTGGGTTTGAGTTCTGCAGGGGGTTGTACGATAATAACTGTCTCATACGTATCCTTCTTGATTTTTATTTCAGTCTCTCTTGCAGATTGTTCCGGCATTTGGTTAATGCCTGATTTAAAAACAACAATACCTGCAATTATTATATATGCCAATGCACTTATTATGATAATGACCTTCCACTTCATCCTTCCACCAGCGGATACAATTGCACCATCCTGCCAGATGCCGGCTCCATCAGCATTATCTGCAGCTTGAAATTCCTGGGCAGCACCCCGTTATCTATAAGAGTCTGGTTGACAATTGCCTCAATAGGCATTCTTTCATTGTCGTGGTATAGCTGTCCGAAAAGCTCCATTATTGTCGCATGCCTGTTCCTTATCTTTCCTTCTTCACAAAGTTCCTCAACCGAAGCATAGGTGCAGTCGCATATATCCATATCTGCACATATATCATCAAGTGTCACCTGCGCAATAAGCCCGCTTATGTCGTTTCCTATTGCTTCTGTCCTTTCCTTGTCCGGCGCATATAAGTACATGGCTGCAATTATCAGGAATCCGACTACAAGAATTATGACGGCTATCCCTGCGTCAAGCGTGTAGAAATACCCTTTCTTCATGTGCAAACCACCACATGGAGATTGGTTATGGTATCAAGTCTTGCCACAGGTCTAGTGTAGACAGAGGAGGTTCTATAATGTTTGCAGGGATTGGATGGGTCGCAGACGCCTTTTATAGTTTTTGAGCTGTCAAGATACACCTGGCCAACAGCATTCATTCCGTTTATCTGCAAGATGCCTGTGCTGTCTGCGAAGAATATGCATATGTCGCTTGTATAGCCTATGAATTCGGTGCTGTTCAGGACAATTGATTCCATCCTGTTTTCAGGAAGCGACGAAAAACTTAAGAGTGCGGTTTCATCTACGACATATCCTGAAAGAAACCTGTTGGCAGGATCTGCATTCTCAATCCCTATGAAGGCCTTGTTATTGTATACTCCTGCATCCTTGGGTTTCGATGGAAAAAAGACTATGATGATTGCTATAAAGAATAATATAGCCGCCACCGCAATCACTGCATCAAGGCTTGCTGCCTGTGCTTTAGCATGCCGCAATCGTCACGACCCCCATGTGCTTAGTTATCCTGTTGCATCCTATATTTATGCTGCCCTCTACCTGCGGAAGCTTGGTCTGTGTAGTAGCGCCACCGCTCGACAGGACAAGAGTATCCTTGTCGATTATGGCGGCATTGTAGGTTGTCCCATCAACACTCTCCGGAAGCACAATCTCCATTTGGAAATCCGTCCCGCTAGAATATGCTATAATAATGCTGTCTGAGACCAGTTTTGCGATGTTTTGGAGCCTTTTCTCCTGGTCATGCGCCACCTGCTCCTGCGAATAGCCAATAATGAGCGCAACAAGAAGGACGAACACAAAGAAGACTAATGCGAATATGATTATGAATTCCATCGAAAACTGCCCCTTTTTCATATAAATACCCTGGTGATATTGACTGCATATCCTCCTTTCCAAGCTATTGTCTCGAGCTTGAAATCCTTTCTTCCTGATGAATAGTCTGTATTTCTGAACATGCATCTTGTGCAAGGGTTTGCGCCGCATACAGTATCCATGCAATCATTACCAACTAGAGGCACTTCGGCAGGATAACTGAAGTTCACCAAAGTACCGCTAGTATACATGGTCGCGATGAAGTAATTCTCAGTGTATGTGTCGCCGCGTTTGATAGCTAGGGTCTGCATGGATTCAACACCCTCTGGCACATTAAATGATAGTATCTGCTGGCTAAAAAGGCCAAGATAGTACACTTCCCTGGATTGGTCAGTGATAGTCCTTCCGATCTGCTGCATCTGGCTTGCGGCGATATCCTGGCCGGACTTGAAAGCGTATTCAGTTACCACAAAAAGAGCGGCAATCATGAGAAGGAGAACTAGGGCTATTATAAGTACAAACTCCATAGTAGTCTGGGACCTTCTCATGCCGCAAAAAGCCTCTAAGAGACTGTCGCTGTAAGGTCTCCTGCTGCAGGGTTGTTCAGGGTGCCGCCGGAATACTGATAAGTCAGCAACAGTTTTCCACTGAGCTTCTTTCCGGAGATCGCGTTGAATGTTGCGCAATTTATATCAATCTGTTGCGTCGCGCCAGGTATAATCGAGCCGCCAAGACTGCTTGCCGTACATCCGTTAGCCAGCCCGACATCCTTTGCTTCGAAAGTTGCGGAAGTGATATCAAAACTCTTTGTACCTCTGTTCTGAATGACAAGGCTGATGACACCGCTGCTGCTGACCTGGTACTCTTCACAGCTCATGACGCCCCCTGAGATGCTGCATTTCTCAGGCAGGAACACTCCCAAGTCAAGCACTCCAAAATATATGAGAGCGGCTACAGCCAGTAGCACAACCAATATCGCCGCCCCATACAGGAGCAGCGCTTCCATTGTTATCTGTCCTTTTTTCATTGTTTTCACCTCAAATGTGATTCATTATCCTTTTGGATTATTACTATATATAATTTGCCTCACTGCTTGAGGCTTTTCGGGATTAGCCTCTCCCAGTTTGCGTACAGGTAATCTATTGTCTTGTCAATCTCTTTCATCCTTGAATACTTCTGCTTGAGCTTCTTTTCATCCTTTTCCCTTTCCAAACTGACTTTTGCCGCATCAAATCCGTATCTTATGAGTGTCTTGTCGAAATCATATATTAGGCCCAAGCATCTTGAACCATCCACTACCCAGGGTACAAGCGGATCTTCTATCTCAGTCTTCCTGTGAAGCGATAAAAGGTTGCTGATGAATGGGAACTCATCAGCGAGTATGGCATTGACAGTCCTGTAATAATGCTTAATAATGGTTGTCTCATCCATATCATCCTTGCTGTTATCAATCTCATCTGGGGTGAAGTCTAGGTTATGTATATTCCCAAGCAATGCAGCCCCGACTATGGTATTCAGCCTCTCTTGCTGGAATGACTGGTGCCTGAGCAGATTATAGGATAGTATGGCTGCTCTTAGCTGCGAGTAATATGATGCTTTCCTGTATTTCTTGAGCCTTGAGAAGAGGAAGGCAATAAGAAACAGCATCAGCCTGTCCATATCCTTGTTCATTATCGTGCTCTTGACAAGTCTTTGCATGAAACCATAGCAGGTGACTGGGAATACTAACTTATGACCAATAATGATGTTATTCATCTCATCGCGTATGGCCATGGCTGCTTTGTCAGATTCAGTAAGCCTGTCTATCTTCTGGCCTTTCCTTGCGGATATCATCTTCTCAAGGTCAAGAACAAATGATTTGAGCTCGGATATCTTGATTATGTCGCTTTCGCTTATCTTTGACTCGTATTCCCCGCTGTGCATGAAATATTCCTCTTCTGGAGTATTCGGGTTCAGGTCAAAGGCTTTCAGATATTGTCTCTGCTTGCCAAGCTCAACGTTTAGGATTTGGATTGAATTCTCAAGCAGCCTGACCTGCTCCTGCTCCTGGTCGAATTTATCCATGGGAAGTCTTATCACATCTATCATCTGCGAGAGGTCATCTTGGCTCTTCTTATTATGTATCACTAGCGATGCTTGTTCCATCTGCACAAGGAGATTGAGATAATGCTTTATCTTCTCAATTGTCCTTGATGCGTTTCTGGCATGTTTTTCCTGTGCATCTATTATTTCGCCCACTTTTTTCTTGAGTTTCTCCGAGGTCTTAGGAGAATCGCGCATATTGTCTATTATCTGTCTTGTTGCTTCAAGCTTTCCTTTCTGCATGTCGTAGACTGCCTTAATGTTTTCTATAAGGTCATCTGTCTGGCTTGCGAGCTGCTCAAGGATCCAATCTTCGCTCATCATGCTGAACCAGCCCATATCACACACCTTGGTACATTACAGCAAACATTATCTTCAGCAGGAAAAGCAATATCATATAGACAAATACCGCAGTGGCTGCGAAGCAGAAGATAAGGATAGACGAGCCCTTCAGGCTTCCTTTCCTGATGACACCTATCACCGCTGCGGCGCTTGCCGCTATAATTCCTACTGCTATCTGGGAGAAAAGCCGGAATTCCTCGAAATTTATGGTGATGTTCCTCATCATTGAAGGCATGTATGTGCTACCGCCAGTGGCTACAACTCTGGTAAGCAGTGTATGTATGAGGTCAAGCAAATTGAAGCTGAGCGCGAAGAGAAGGGGTGTGATGAGAAGTGACACAACGCTCATGAATATAATATAATTGCTTACATTTGCAATCGCCTCTTTCCTTAGGTAGTATATTATCTCGAGGTTCTCAGCTATCTTGTCGATTATTTCGGCAAGGCTGCTTCCACCTTTGTATGCGTCAAGTATTATCTCGAATGTCTCTTCTATTATGGTTGAGTCATACCTCCGGATGTATTCCTCGAATACCCTCTCAATCATCTTTCCCGCCCTTATCCGGACAACCATCTCCTTGATGTCCTCATCAAGCGCCCCGAATTCAGGATTAGTTGAGTTTTCAAGCGCATCAACGAATTCCCTTCCTGCCTTGAGGTTTGTTGAGAAATCCCTGAGGAAAAGGGGGAGGTTCTGCTCGATTCCTTGTGTACGGTTGTAAGCTCTAACTTCAAGGGAGAGCTTGAGCGCAAGATAAATAACAAGTATTATCAGGCCGAAGCCAACCAGGAGTATTATAGGCGATATGAATAAGACCGCCAGGATGCCAAGGCTTGAGATGCCTGCGGTGACAGCGAAGTGAACATACCATACTGTGACAACTAACAGGGCTAAAATAAAGATGCTTCCTACCTGTCTGTAAGGTATCTCTCTGTAACCAGCTTTGTTGAGGAATGATTTCAGCACTTCCTTGTCAAATAGGCTGAAGAGAAGCCTCACAATGAACCTGCCAGTCCTCTCAAGTATGTCTTTTCTCATATTTCCAGCTCAGGCCTCATCTTAGAGAATATTGCTATGAAAAAAAGCTGCACAACTACAACAAGCACGAGGAACGCCGCAAGCGTAGAGAATCTGATTGGCACACCAATGAAAGTCAGGAACAGCACAAAAACCACAATGCCAAGCGAGGGCGCTATTGTACCGAAAATCATATAAAAAAGGCCAAGCGGGGAAAGCTTCTTTCCGAAAGTCTCGAATTCGACAATCTTCCTTCTTGTTATGTCCTCCAGAGTGGCTTTGACTGTGTGCTTCAGGTCAGAACCAGTCCTCAGGCTGTTGTGTATCTGGATAAAAAGCTTTTTGAAAGTTGGCGACGGCGAGTTCTCAATTGTCTCTTCAATCACCATCTCAAGGGGTTTTCCCATGTAAAGCTCATAAGCTACCCTCTCAAGAGCATGTCCTGAATCCCTGCCTTTCGACATATCAAGCAGCGCATTAACTAGGGATTTGCCGCTCTCAAGATGTATGAGGAGCCGCCTTCCTGTAACAGCAATCTCAGCCTCGATTTTCTTGCCAATCGAGATTACATTGAATCTTGGTACTCTCAGGATCACCAGGAATATGAGAACCCACGCAGGCGGAAGGACAATCAAGGCATATAATAAAGGCTTTTTCAGCATGAAGAGTATCAATGCAACAGGCATCAGAAATATGAGGGTGACTATCAGGCTCACGAGAATACTAAGCATGAAGAATCTCTCCACTGTCGTGTTCATCCCGCTGACATAGATATCTCTTTTCATCTCGGGATACAGCCTTTCCGCCATCCTTAATGCGAAGCCTATTCTATTCACCCGTCGTTTTTCTCGAGCCTTTTGAAAACATATTCCTTGTTGGAATAGAAGTCGCTCACAATGGCTCCTATATGGTGAACGTCATCTATGTTTTTTTCAACAAGGTGTTTGAGCAGTTTTATCTTCTCTTTCATGTCTTCCTTTATCTGGTTCTCTGAGAGTCCGGAAAACAGTTTCAGCGTCTTATATAGCCTCTTAGGTTGTGAGACCATGGTCATCTCGTCCTTTGAGACATCTAACTCATATAGAATATTGAAGTCTCCGGTTTCAAGGGCTTCTGCGACCTGAAAGGTCCTTCTGGTACCTGTCCTCCTGTTCCTGTTCTGGACAATAAGGAGCGACAGACTGTTTAGTACTGTCTTTGGTATGTCTATAGGGGGTGTAGTGAGTCTTATCATAGCCTCATCCACGCTGTTCGCATGCAGAGTTGCATAGACGCTGTGTCCTGTTCTCATCGCTTCGAAAAGCACCTCAGCCTCTGCTTTCCTCCTTATCTCTCCTACTAGGATCCTATCCGGCCTCATCCTTAACGAATTGACAAGCAGGTCAAGCATACTTACCTCTCCTTTTCCTTCAGGATTAGGCAGCCTTGTCTGCATCGGCACCCAGTGCAGCGTATCTGGAAGGATTAGCTCTCTTGTGTCCTCAATGCTTATAATCCTCTGGTTCGGCGGGAAGAAATTGCTTATGACATTCAGCGTGCTTGTCTTTCCGCTTCCTGTTCCGCCGACAATCAAGAGCGAAAGCTCGTATTGTACGGCAAACCAAATCAGCGCTGCAGTGTTATAGTCAAGCGTGTTGTTAGCGATTAGGTGCGTGATTGTCCACGGCTTTGTAGCGAATTTCCTTATGGTTATAGTATTGCCCTTGGTTGTAAGGGGCTCTAGTGTTGCATTTATCCTGTCGCCTGTCTTTAGGTGCGCATCCAAAAGCGGCGCAAGGAGCGTGATGTCCTTGTTCACCACCCTTCCTGCCAGGGTGGCATAATGCTTGATAGTATCCTCATTTTTGGGGATGATATTTGTCTTTAGCCATGCGTACTTCTTGTGGTACACCCAGACGGGCTCTTTTGCGTTGTTTATAACGATCTCTTCTAGGTCTTCATCTTTTAGGAGAACTTCTATCTCGCCGAAACCGAGTGTAGTTATCTTAATATATTCAGTCAGCGCACTGATCTTTGCCTCTGGTATCTCCGGGAAAAGATACTGCAGCCTGGTAGAAAGCCTCCTGCCGAACTCCGATTGGATCCTTTGCTCGTCATCATCCCCTTTCTTGAAGCTCTTCAGCTTTATGGACCTTACAATCTCATCCTTAACCTTTTCGAGTACGACCTCTGTGACCTTGCCATACTCAAGCAGCGAGAGGATATAGTATGGCACAAGCTCAAATTCCTGCTTTATTATCTTCACTGACATGAGGAACTTGTCTGCATGGACCTTGTAGTTGGCTATCTCCTTAATGAGATCCTTAAGACCTGTTTTCTTGCCGTCACCAAGCTCGACGAGCTTCATCTGCTTGAGATAATTATAGAAATGCTCGTAAGCTTTGTTATACAGCAGGATCAGCCTATCATCTTGCGTCTTCTTGGATAAAGTGTAGAGCTCATAGAGCAGACCATTCACAGCTTTGATGTTGTTCACTTCAAGAAGAATGTTTATCTTATTGATGAGCTCTTTATCGTCGTTGAATTCGATACCTGTATCAGGTGCCTTTACAAATACAAGGTACGGCAATGGTCTGTACTTGATGGTTAGGATTCCAGCGTCCTCCAGGTACTGGGCGAATGCCAGAATCAATTCCTTTGATGTCTCAAGTAGGCTTGCAAGCTCGTCAACTGAAGCCGACTGCCTTGCCTCAAGGAACTCCACTAGAAGGTCTGCTTTTGTCTTGAACATGATACCCCTCTTTTTTTAATTATTCTGACTTCTTTGTAATGCGCATTTATAAAGTTTTTTATTGATGACATTGTTTACTTAACAAGCGATAGCAGCAAGATATTTCAGCCATAACCTCCTTATGAGACCAAGGAACCTATTTCGAGGCAGATTAAGATTGATTTTGGCAGCCTGGGCTGGAGTTCTACCTGAT
>Ga0209381_1000509_pt1 | contig 91437 bp, 76 predicted proteins | sample DewCreD2012metaG_FD_184111 | JGI IMG/M metagenome (GOLD analysis project Ga0209381, IMG submission 184111) | Hot spring sediment bacterial and archeal communities from British Columbia, Canada, to study Microbial Dark Matter (Phase II) - Dewar... ... | reverse complement strand
ATGGTCAAAATGGCCAATCATACCCTGAAAGTCCTTTTGCGCCGTGACTATAACATTGACATTGTCTCTTTTTCCTATCTGCACCCTGACCCATCACCTTTCGCGGTTTGATTTCACACCAGCCGTACATTGGCTATGACGGCATACTGACCGATGGTCTTTTCGACGGAGCGATAGATGAAGTTCGCATCTGGAATGCAACGCTAGACGAAGTCACGCTCCGGCAGTGGATGCACCGGGAAGTCAACAGCTCTCACCCAGATTATGCCAATCTTGTGGGGTACTGGAAGCTGAATGAGGGTAGCAGCAACACAGCCTATGATGCATCCGATAATGGGAATAACGGCACATTGTATGGAGGAATAAACTGGGCTTCCTCTAGTGCGCCGATCAACAATCTCACGACACACCGCAATGATATTGCGGCGCTATGGGAGAATCGCCCCTCCACCGCAACGGATGGCTTTGCCACCGGTTTGGATATCGCGGATGTGGATTTCCTCAACGATGTTGGCGATGACATTGTTTTTGGTCACAACAACGCGGCTTTTGCGAACGTGACTTCCGGCCTGCCGGAAGGGATTGATAAACGTTGGTCGCGCATTTGGGAACTGGCCGTCACGAATGTATCGCCGGCGAGTCAATATGTGGATTTGATCTTCGATATATCTGACGCCGGTGGACAAGGCAGCTTCAGCGAATTGGGTACTTATTTTCTACTGAAACGGGCGGCCGGCAGCAGTGATCCGTTTACGACGGTAGAGGTATACAGCAGCAGCGTCGCCGCAGATCAACTAACGTTTCGGGTGGACGTCACGAACCTGGGATCTGAATTTACCCTGGGCGCGACGGCTGGCTCTCCTACGGCCGTCATCATATCGAAATTCGCCGTCAGAAGGACGGATAGCGTTATACCACTGGCCGGTATTTTCGCATTGAGTGTTTTTAGCATACCATTGATCCGGTACTGGCGACGTTCAAGAGGCACACATGCTTAAAGTCAACGGCTTTCTCACCTCACAAATTGGCTATGACCTGGGCGACCCCCAAGCGGGCGCTCATTCGGAGTTACCGGCGCGAGTATGTGCGGGACGGTGCGCGGTTCGCCGTGACGCCCCTCACGCGGGAGACGGAGCAGGCGACGCCGGTGCTGTCCGGCGACGCCTGTTACTGAGGTGAGACGTGGAACGCGCACTGGTGGGAGATTGACTTCTCCGCCGTGGAAGAGGCCGGCGAGCATCAACGGGAGGAAATCCCGGAGGGCGTCGCGCTGCCGTACAGCCAGATTTACGGCGCCGGGCGCCGCTGGACGGGCAACTGGACCGGCATCCGGGGAACCGTGCCCAACGGCTTCGACGTGAACCCGCAGTTCCAACTGGTCGTCGAGCCTGACATCGAGAAGGACGAACCACTCCTCTACACCGACGAGGACTGGATCCCGCACGGCGCAGGCTTCCTCGCGGGACTAACGGCGCTGCGGGGCCGCAACCGATTTGAGCGATAAAGCGGTCAGCGGTCAGCTATCAGCTCTGGCTGACGGCTGAAAGCTGAAAGCTGACGGCTAAGAGCTAAGAAAGGAGCTTACAATGACCGTACAAAACATCAACCGTTATTTGGATCACGCGATTTTGAAGCCCGATATGACACGCCAGGAAGCCATTGAGGCGATTCAACTAGGTATTGACTACAAAGTGCGCACGGTCTGCGTGCGGCCCTGCGACATCGAACTGGCCGTCGAGATGTGCAAGGGGACGGAAACGGAGGTTTCCTGCACGCTCGCGTTCCCGCACGGCTGCACGATGAGCGCGGTCAAGGCGGACGAGGCGCGGCATTACATCGCAGCTGGCGTCCACGAAATCGACATGGTGGCGAACTACGGCTTCATCCGTTCGGGGCTGTGGGACGACGTCACGGCGGACATACACGCCGTCGTCGAGGTGGCGAAACCGGCCGGCGTGCCGCTTAAGGTCATCTTCGAGACGGCCTGGCTCACATTGGACGAGATCAAGCGCACCGTGCAATGCGCGATTGACGCCAAGGCAGACTTCGTCAAGACCTCTACCGGCTTCAACGGCGAGGGCGCTACGGTGGAGCAAGTACAGGCGATGCTCGATGCGGCGCAGGGGCGCATCAAGGTCAAGCCCTCCGGTGGGATTCGCGACCGGGCACGCGCCGAGCTGTTCATCGAAATGGGCGCGCATCGTCTGGGCAACGGGTATACGTCAACGGCGGCGATTTGTGGGGAGCCGTCAGCGGTCAGCAAGCAGCAAGCAGCGAATAGCTATTAGCAATCGGCGATCAGCCGTCAGCTATCACGCTCTGGCTGAAAGCTGATCACTGACGGCTGACAGCTTCAGGAGGTACTATGCCCAAATCTATCGTCGTAATCGGCAGTTCCAACATTGACTTCATTATGAAGATGGATCATCTTCCGGCGCGTGATGAGACGGTGACCAATGCCGTCTTTATGCAGACTTTTGGCGGCAAAGGGGCCAATCAGGCCGTCGCCGCCGGGCGCGCTGGCGGGAAGGTGATTTTCGTCAACTGTGTCGGCGATGACCCTTACGTCGAGCGCATGCTCGCCGGGTTCCGCGAGAGCGGCATCAACACCGATTACATCATCCGCGAGACGGGCATTTCGAGCGGCACGGCGCTGGTGATGATCGGCGAGGGCGGGCACAACTATCTCTCGGTGTCGCCGGGCGCCAACGGCCTGCTCACGCCGGAGCGCGTGGAGGCCGTGCGTGACCTCATCGCCGGCGCCGCTTACGTGCTGATGCAATTCGAGATTCCGCCCGCGACGATTGCCCGCGCGCTGGACATCGCCGCCGAAGTGGGCACGCCCGTAGTGTGGAACTATGCGCCGGCCAATCCGTTCGACATCACGCAGCTCAAAAAGGTGAACATCGTTGTCGCCAACGAAGTGGAAGCCACAGCCCTCACCGGCATCCCGGTCACCGACGTAGCCACGGCGCAGACGGCGGCGCAAAAACTACGCGCGTTGGGCGCGCAGACGGCGATCATCACCCTGGGCGAGACCGGATCGGTCGTCGCAACCACAGACGGCGTGCAACACATTCCCGCTTTTCCTGTCGAGGCGCTCGACACGACCGCCGCCGGCGACACCTACTGCGGCTGCCTCGTTGTCGCCCTGGCGGAAGGGCAAAGCCTGGCCGAGGCGGTGCGCTTTGCCAGCGCGGGCGGCGCGTTGTGCGTTCAGCGGATGGGCGCGCAGCCTTCGATTCCGTGGCGCGTGGAAATAGAGATGTTCTTGCAAAAGCGCCTATAAGGCTGTAAGCCGCATCTCAATCTTCGATGCCCAGGCGTTCGGGATGCGTATGAACGACCATCTGCTGCCCACGTAGATAACCCACGGTGGTGATCCCCCAAGCCTCGGCCAGTTCGACCGCCGTGGACGTGACGGCGCGCAAACTCGCTACAATCGGCACGCGCATCCGTGCCGCCTTGCTGATCATCTCAGAAGAAAGCCGCCCGGTCGTCACCAGGACGAAGCCTTCTGTGGAACGGCCCCCTAGCAGGCACGCGCCCAGGAGCTTGTCGAGGGTATTGTGACGCCCCACGTCAGTCATCTTCGCCACCACTTCTCCGGTGGGGGTGAACAGCATGCTGGTATGGACGCCGTGACTGTGCGGATTGTTCGCCGTGGCATCCTGCAGCAAGCGCGCCATATCGAGCAACCAGGCGGGCGTTAGCGGCGTCAGCTCTACCGGGAGTGGCTCCGGTGGGGTGTACAAATCACCTAAAACCACCCCGCGCCCACAGCCGGACGTGTGCAGCACATTGGGATTAGCCAGGCGGGCTTCGACAAGCGGGGTTCTGTCGGTGGTAAGCCACACATCGGCGCAGCTCTCTCCTTCAGAAAAGTACAACGTCGCCATATCCGCCGGCGTCTCGATGATGCGTGAATAGAAGAGGAACCCCACCACCAACGCCTCACGCGCGCCCGGCGAAGCCATCAACCGGGTCAACAACTGGCCGTTGACGTAGATACAGAATTCTTCTTCGGCGGGCACGGTGTAAGTTTCGACATCGACTTCACCGCGCCGCCAGACGTATACCGGATGTTCTGGATAGATACTCATAGCAAAAGCATTATACTCACACTTGCGAACAAAACAACTCTTTTAATTCACCACAGAGACACGGAGGGCGCGGAGAACCCCACACAAAAACTTTGTGAACTCTGGGTCTCCATGTTAAAATGGGAAAATTCGCTGTACGGATAGCGCGCTTGCCCAAACACGATAATCGGGTAATATGATAGACAATTTTCTAAGATATAAGGATGAGCCATGCATGAATTGCCCGTCACCGAAGACATCCTGCGCATCGTCGCCGCGCACGCACAACAGGCCGGCGCGACGCGCGTTACGCGCATCAACCTCGTCATCGGCGAATTAACGAGCTTCATCGATGACTCGATCCAGTTCTACTTCGAGATGCTTTCCCCCGGCACGCCGGCCGAGGGCGCAACATTGCACTTTACACGCATCAAAACCCGCTTTCGCTGTCGCCGATGCGCGCAGGAATTCGAGCCGGAAGGCCGCAACTGGACGTGCCCGGCCTGCGGCGCCCTCGGCGGCGATGTCATCGCCGGGAAAGAGTTCTACGTCGAAAGCATTGAAGTGACATAAGGTCAGTTTTTTACCGCGAATCTTCACAAATTTACACTAATAAATTCTTCTAATTCGTGAAAATTAGTGTGGATTCGAGGTTTTGTTTTCCAAAGAAGGCGTATAACCGAATCTGCGATGCAGCCTCAATAATGAAAATGATCGCAGGACTATTCGACTAACGACAATGAGACTATTTTCAAAGGAGGCAATGATGTCCAAGCAAGTTACACCAGGCCGTATTCCCGTTGTGCAAAAGCTGTTGACCGCCAATGAGCAGGTGGCGGCAGACAACCGCGATTACTTCGCGGCGCATAACGTCACCGTGATCAACATTATGGCGTCGCCTGGCGCGGGGAAGACCACGCTGCTGTTGGCGACCATCGACGCGCTGCCGGAGCGCCGTATCGGTGTGATCGAAGGCGATGTGGCCTCGCAAATCGACGCCGAGAAGATCGCCGAGACGGGCACGCCCGTCGTGCAGATCAACACCGGCGGCGCGTGTCACCTCGATGCGCCGATGATCCGCCGCGCACTGCCCGCCCTGCCTCTCGACGACCTCGAAGTGGTGTTCGTCGAGAACGTCGGCAACCTGATTTGCCCGGTCTCGTTCGATCTGGGGCAAAGCTACAACGTGGGCCTGATCAGTCTGCCAGAAGGTGACGACAAACCTTACAAGTACCCCGGAATTTTCGAGGCGGTGGACCTGGTCATCGTCACCAAGGCTGATCTGCGACCCTATCTCGACTTCGACCTCGACCGGTTCACCGAACTGGTCCACGGCCTCAACCCTGACGCGCCCGTGCTGTGCCTCTCCGCCAAAACCGGTGAAGGCCTGCGCGACTGGCTGCACTGGCTAGAAGAACGGTTGGGATGATTAGAGCAAACTTCTACCTCGAATCTGCACGAATTTTCACGCATAGGAATCAAAATTAGTGTGGATTCGTGAAGATTCGGGGTTAGTCTTTTGAGGAGCAAGTGCGTGGCGGCGTATTACATCACCGTGACGGGTGTGGTACAAGGCGTGGGGTTTCGGCCTTTCGTCTACACCCTGGCGACGCGCCTGGCGCTCAACGGCTGGGTCTACAATCACTCCGGCGGCGTGGATATCGCCATCGAGGGGCCGGAGGAGGCCGCCGCGCGCTTCATCGCCGCCCTGCGCGACGAAGCACCCCCGCTGGCGCATATCACCGGTGTGACCGTGCGCCCCGTCTCCCCCAACGGCTACGCGCGCTTCGAGATTCGCCATTCAGAACAACAAGAGGGTCAGTACCAGCTCATCTCGCCCGACGTCGCCACCTGCCCCGACTGCCTGCGCGAGCTGTTCGATCCCCACGACCGGCGCTACCGCTACCCCTTCATCAACTGCACCAACTGCGGCCCGCGCTTCACCATCATCGACGCCATCCCCTACGACCGGCCCAACACTACCATGCGCGTCTTCCCCCTGTGCGATGCCTGCCGCGCCGAATACGAGGACCCCGCCAATCGCCGCTTCCACGCCCAACCCAACGCCTGCCCCGTCTGCGGCCCCCACGTCTGGCTGGAAGAGAATGAGCGAATGGCGAATGGCGAATCACGCATCCAAAATCCAAAATCTAAAATCCAAAATCTCACCGCCGAAGATGCTCTATCCAAAGCACAAGCGTTGCTGTTGGACGGTAAAATTGTGGCGATCAAGGGGCTGGGCGGGTTTCATTTAGCGTGTGATGCGACGAATGGGGAAGCGGTGCGGACGTTGCGGGAACGCAAGCGCCGTCCCCACAAACCGTTTGCGATTATGGTCGCTACGCTGGAGGACGCGCGCGCGATCTGTGACGTACCGCCAGAGGCCGAAACGCTGCTCACCTCGCCACAGGCACCGATTGTGCTACTCGACCGGCGCTCGTCCCTGGTTGTAGATGACGTTGCGCCCAACCACCACACCCTCGGCGTGATGCTGCCGTCCACGCCGCTGCACCACATCCTCCTGCGCGACGTGGGCCGTCCCCTGGTGATGACCAGCGGCAACCTCAGCGAAGAACCCATCGCCATGGACAACGCCGAGGCCCTGGAACGCCTCGCCCCCCTCGCCGACGCCTTTCTGCTCCATAACCGCGACATCCACGCGCGGTACGACGACTCGGTGGTGCAAATAGCGAATCGGCGAATCAGCGAATCAGCGAATCATGAATCACGAATCACGAATCATGAATCCAGTCTCCAGAAACCAGCTTCCAGCTTTCAGTTCCTCCGCCGCGCGCGGGGTTATGCACCGTTCCCTGTCCGGTTGCCGTTTGCGCTGCCGCAGACATTCGCCGCCGGGCCGCTGCTCAAGAATACGTTCACCCTCACCCGCGACGTCAATGCCTTCGTCAGCCAGCACATCGGCGACATGGAAAACCTGGAGACACTGGAACACTACGAAGCCGCGCTGGCAACGTACCGGCGCCTGTTTCGCATCGAGCCAGAGGTCGTGGTCTGCGATCTGCACCCGGACTATATGACCACCCGCTTCGCCGAGGAGTACGCACGCGCACACAGCTTGCCCGCCCCGCGCCGGGTGCAGCACCACCGCGCGCACATCGCCGCGTGTCTGGCGGATAATGGCTATCCGCGCAACGGCGCTCCGGTGATCGGCGTGGCGCTCGACGGCACCGGCTACGGCGAAGATAACGCGCCATTCCATGGCGCTATTTGGGGCGGCGAGTGGTTCGTCGGCGGTTACGACGGCTTGACGCGCGCCGCGCACCTCGAATACCTGCCGCTGCCCGGCGGCGACGCGGCGATCCGCAACCCGTGGCGCATCGCGGTGGCGTATCTCCACACGCTGCTGGGGCCGGAGGCGTTCCCGGTGGGCATTTTCTGCCCCTCCGACGCGCTGCTGGTGCGCCAGCAGGTGACGCACAACATCAACACCCCGCCAACGTCGTCGATGGGACGGCTGTTCGACGCGGTCAGTGCGCTGCTGGACGTGTGCCAGGTCGCTACCTACGAAGCGCAGGCAGCCATCGAACTGGAGCAGATTGCCGCACCCGTAGGACAAGCTGACAGCTTGTCCTACAATTTCGATATCGAAGCGAGCGGCGACATGCAGATTGTGCGCGTGGCGGCACTGTTCGAGGACCTGCTCCGTGACATCGAGCGCGGCGTCCCAACGCCGGAAATCGCACTGCGTTTTCACGCCACCGTCGCGCAGATGATCGTTGCAGTGTGCGAGCGGCTACGCACCGCGACCAATATCACCACAGTCGCGTTGAGCGGCGGCGTCTTCCAAAACCGTCTTCTGCTCAAATTAGCCGTCCCGCTATTAGAAAAACACAGATTCGAGGTCCTGCAACATCAGCAAGTGCCCTGCAACGATGGCGGGGTATCGCTAGGGCAAGCAGTGTATCAGTCTCAGTAGATCCAAAATGCTTTAAGGGGATCGTCAGAGCCCCTTTCCGGTCTGAGCGAATCAACATAATGAAAGAATGAGCATGTTACGCATCACAAATTCTCAATCCCGAATCACCGATTATCAATCACGAGGTAACCTATGTGTCTCGCTATTCCTACACAAATTATAGCGATTGACGACGAGCGAATAGCGACGGTCACGCTTGGCGGCGTCGAGCGGCGCATCAGCCTGGTGATGACGCCGGAGGCGCAGGTAGGCGATTACGTCCTGGTGCACACCGGCTATGCCATCAGCGTGCTCGACCCCGAAGAAGCGCAGGCTTCGCTGGAAACATTCGCGGAACTGGCCGAAATTCAGGCGGAACTAGGCGGCCCGGCTATCGATGAAATATATTGACGAATTCCGCGATCCGGCATTGGCGCGCAGGCTCATCGCGCAGATTCACGCGACGGCGGCGCGCCGGGCCAATGCACAACCCATCCGGCTGATGGAGTTCTGCGGCGGGCACACGCACGCCATCTCGCGGTTTGGGCTGCGCGAGCTGCTCGCCCCCGCCGTCGAGTTGCGCTCCGGGCCGGGCTGTCCGGTCTGCGTAACCGCCGCCGACGACCTGGATCGTGCCATCGCGTTGGCGGATGTGCCCGACGTGATACTGACGACCTTCGGCGATATGGTGCGCGTGCCGGGGAGTCGCGGGCAGACATTGCAGGCTGCGGCGGCGCACGGCGCAGATGTGCGTATCGTGTATTCCCCGCTGGATGCGCTGGACATCGCGCGCCAGCATCCGCAACAAGAAGTCGTCTTTCTCGGCGTGGGCTTCGAGACCACCGCGCCGGGTGTCGCGGCGGCATTGCTCCAGGCTGAAGCGGAAGCATTGCCCAACTTCTGCCTGCTCAGTCTGCACAAACTGACGCCCCCCGCGATGCGCGCCATTCTGGATGCGGGTGAAGTGGCGCTCGACGGCATCATCGGGCCGGGACACGTCAGCGCCATTACCGGCAGCGCAGCGTGGGACTTCTTGCCGCGTGAGTACGCGATGCCTTGCGCCGTCGCCGGTTTCGAGCCACTCGACATCTTGAGCGCGATCGATGCGCTGGTACAGGCCGTCGTCGCCGGCAAACCGGCGGTCATCAACACCTACGCCCGTGGCGTGCGTCCGGAGGGCAATCGCGTTGCACAAAAAATGCTCGCGCAAATCTTCGAGATAGGACCGGCGAACTGGCGCGGCTTTGGCGCGATCCCGGACAGTGGGTTGACATTGCGAGAGAACTTCGCCCACCGGGACGCAGTACGCCGGTTTCCCGTCCAGCTCGCGCCCGCGCCGGAACCGCCAGGCTGCCGTTGCGGTGATGTGCTACGCGGCGTCATCGTGCCGACCAAATGCGCGCTTTTCCGGCGGGTTTGCACGCCGCGCAATCCGGTCGGCCCGTGTATGGTCAGCGCCGAAGGGGCGTGTGCGGCGTATTTTCAGTACGAACAGTGAGAAAAGACTGTCAACGGATTGAACGGATTTTAACGGATTTTTTAAGCGCCGTAAACGCGACGTTCAGGCTACGTTACAATGGAGTCAACGGATTGAACGGATTTTAACGGATTTTTAAGAGGATTAGATGGAAGATCACATTCTATTGGCCCACGGGAGCGGTGGGGTGCTCAGCCACGAGTTGGTGAGCGAAGTGTTTGCGCGACAGTTTAGCAATCCCTTTCTGGACGATCTGGGCGACGCGGCGGTGGTGAGGGAGTTGCCGCCGGGCCGGTTGGCGCTGACAACCGACTCCTATGTGGTGCAGCCGTTATTCTTTCCCGGCGGTGACATCGGCAAGCTGGCGGTTTGCGGCACGGTGAACGATCTGGCGGTCGCGGGCGCGCGGCCGCTGTACCTGACCGCCGGCTTTATCCTTGAGGAAGGCTTGTCGCTGGAAACGCTTGAGCGCGTGGTTGCGTCAATGGCGCAGACGGCGCGCGAGGCCGACGTTGCCATCGTCGCAGGCGACACGAAAGTCGTCGAGCACGGCGCGGCGGATGGGCTGTTCATCAACACGGCGGGCGTTGGCATCGTGCCGCCGAGCGTCGATCTCAGTCCGGCGCGGCTGTGTCCCGGCGACGCGCTGCTCATCAACGGGCCGGTGGGCGATCACGGGCTGGCGGTGATGTTGCAACGCGAAGGGCTAGGTTTCCAGTCCGCATTGCAGAGCGACGTCGCGCCGTTGCACGGCCTCATCGCGGCGCTACTGGAGGCCGTTCCCGGTCAGGTACGCTGTCTACGCGACGCCACCCGCGGCGGATTGGCGACGGTGTTGAACGAGTGGGTATCCCCCCCCTCAATCCCCCCCGATGGGGGGGAGGTCTCGCCCGGTAGTCAAAAAGCCCCTCCTATCTCCCCCCCCTTGGGGGGGATTAAGGGGGGGAAAATTGGCATCGAAATCGAAGAGGCCGCGCTCCCCGTGCGGGAGGCCGTGCGGGCGGCGTGCGAATTTCTGGGACTCGATCCCCTCTACGCAGCGAATGAGGGGAAAGTCGTCATCGCCGTGGCGGCGGAGGCAGCGCAGGCGGCGCTCGCCGCGCTGCGCGCGCATCCGCTGGGACAGGAAGCCACACTCATCGGCCACGTGACCGGCGAACACGCGGGCCGCGTCGTCCTGCGCACACTCTACGGAGCCAGGCGCATCCTACCGATGTTGACCGGTGCGCAGTTGCCGCGAATTTGTTAAAACCTGTTGCAATGCAGGGTTTGTGTGATAGAATAGGTAGCGCGTGTGGGCAACGCCTGTGTTGCTGCCTGATTTAATGACGTTGAGAGGAATAAATTATGTTGGAAACATTTTTTTCGCCACAATCCGTTGCTGTTGTAGGCGCCTCCCGTGATGTTGAAAAGCTTGGTTATGCGGTGCTGAACAACATCAAAGCCAGCGGATTCGCCGGTAAGATTTACCCCATTAATCCCAAAGCCGATGAAATTCTCGACCTGAAAGCCTACCCTTCTGTTCTCGATGTTCCCGATCCCATTGATCTCGCCGTTATTGTCATCCCGGCGCGCTTTGTTTTAGCCGCGGTAGAAGAATGTGGGCAGAAGAAAATCCCCGCGGTGGTCGTCATCAGCGCCGGTTTCCGTGAAGCCGGTCGGGAGGGACTGGAACAGGAGCTGGAACTCATCCAAATCGCCAAAAAACACAACATCCGCCTGATCGGGCCGAACTGCTTAGGCATTATCAATACCAATGTCAACCTCAACGCAACCTTCGCCGCCGGGATGCCGCCGGCCGGGCCGATCGCGTTTATGTCGCAGTCCGGCGCACTGGGAACGGCGGTGCTCGATATGGCGATGGCCGGCCGCATCGGGTTCTCCAAGTTCGTCAGCCTGGGGAACAAGGCCGACGTCAGCGAAATCGACCTGATGGCAGCCTGGGGCGAGGATGAGAATTCGCGCGTCATCTTGATGTACGTCGAAGGTGTGCCGCACGGGCAACGCTTCATCGAGACGGCAAAGAAAATTACGCGCAAGAAGCCGGTGGTGGCGATCAAATCCGGCGTCACGGCGTCCGGCTCGCGGGCAGTTTCGTCGCACACCGGCAGCCTGGCCGGTTCGGAAGCGGCGTACAAGGCAGCCTTCAACCAGGCCGGCATCATTCGCGCCACCTCGATGGAAGCGCTCTTCGACTATGCGCGCGCCTTCGCCTACCAGCCGCCGCTCAAGGGCGACCGCATCGCCATTGTGACCAACGCCGGCGGCCCCGGCATCCTGGCGACCGATGCCCTTGAACGCGCCGGGTTGCAGATTCCGCGCCTGAGCCGGGAAACCACCGAGAAGCTGATGGCAAAACTGCCCGGCGCGGCCAGCGCGGCCAACCCTGTAGATGTATTGGGAGATGCGCTGGCCGATCGGTTTGAATTTGCCCTGCAGGAAGTGTTGAATGATCCGGTGGTCGATGGCGTTATCGTCATCGTCACCCCCCAGGCGATGACCGAAATCGAGGCGACCGCGCATGCAGTTGGGCGTATGTCCAAGCAGGCCAACAAGCCAATTCTGGGCTGTTTCATGGGCGAAGCGCGCATCAACGCGGGCATCGATGCGCTGTGGGAATACGGCGTGCCCAACTATCCATACCCGGAGCGGGCCGCCGATGCCCTGGCTGCGATGAGCGCCTATCGCAAGGAACAAGAGCGGCGTATCTTCGGCGTGGTGCCGATCGATGTGGATAAGGAGCCGGTGCGCGAATTATTCGACCGGGTCCTCAGTGAAGGGCGGGTCTCGATTGGCGACGCCGAAGCCTGGGAAGTCCTCAAGGCTTATGGCTTCAACGTGCCACGCTCGCGTCTGGCCGCCACCCCGGAAGAAGCCGTCGATATTGCCGACGAATTCGGCTATCCGGTGGTGATGAAGATCGCCTCGCCCGATATTTTGCACAAGACCGACGTCGGCGGTGTGAAGGTGAACCTGCGCTCGCCGGGCGATGTGCGCGATGCCTTCGACCTGATGATCTACCGCGCCGGGCGCTACGTGCCGGGCGCGCGGGTGTGGGGCTGCCAGGTGCAGGAGATGGTCCACGGCGGGCGCGAGGTGCTGTTGGGCATGAGCCGCGATCCGCAATTCGGCCCGCTCGTGGCGTTTGGCCTGGGCGGCATCTACGTCGAGGCACTCAAAGACGTTTCCTTCCGCGTGGCCCCCTTCAGTCCGCGCGAGGCAGACGAGATGATCCGCGAAATTCGCGCCTACCGTCTGCTGGAAGGCGTGCGGGGTGAGCCGCCGGCCGACCACATGGCAATGGTCGATGCGTTACTACGCATCAGCCAGTTGGTGAGCGACTTCCCCGAAATCGTGGAGCTGGACATCAACCCGCTGATGGTATTCGAGGAAGGGCGTGGTGCGATGGCGATCGATATGCGCCTGGTCCTGGCGGCCAAAAAGGGTTAGGGTTCGTAAAAGTATAACTTCCCGAAGCTGTGGCCGGTCTCCGACCGCGCCACCGTGGCGTCAGGTATCGGCGGGCACGGTCAGAGACCGGCCCGAGCGGGAAACCCTTAGGCTCCGATTAGGGTTTTTCATCAATGACCCAGATAGGGTTCCATTGGTATAAAAAGGTCATCCATATTATCTTAGTTTAAGGAGGGAATTGTATGTCTGAACAGGTAGAAAAGAAAAGTTTTGCACCACCCGCCGCACTAAGCGCCAACGCGCACATCAAGTCGATGGCCGAATATCAGGCGCTGTACGACGAGTCCATTAACGATCCGGATGGTTTCTGGCTCAAAATGGCGGGAGAATTAGTCGATTGGTTCAAGTTCCCCACCAAGGGCCGCGAGTATACCTGGGACACCAGCGAGCGCGTCATCCAGCACAAGTTCTTTGCCGATGGTCAGCTCAACCTCTCCTACAACTGTCTCGACCGGCACCTCAAGACCTGGCGCAAGAACAAGGCCGCCATCATCTGGCAGGGCGAGCCGGAAGAGGATGTGAAGGTCTACACCTACCAGGATTTGCACCGCGAGGTCAGCAAATTCGCCAACGTACTCAAGAGCAAGGGCGTCAAGAAGGGCGACCGCGTGGCGATCTACATGCCGATGATCCCCGAACTGGCGATTGCCATGCTGGCCTGCACGCGCATCGGCGCGATCCACTCCATCGTCTTCGGCGGCTTCAGCGCCCAATCGCTGGTAGATCGTATCAATGACTCCGGTTGCAAGCTGCTGGTCACCAGCGACATTTCGTACCGCTCCGGCAAGGTCATTCCGATCAAGGCCACGGCTGACGAAGCGGCCAAGAACTGCCCGACCATCGAAACGATAATCGTGGCCCAGCGCGGCGACGGCAATGTAGCGATGATGGAAGGCCGCGACCACTGGTGGCACGACGAAATGGCAAACGCCTCGATGGTGTGCGAGCCGGAAGTGATGAACGCCGAAGATCCGCTGTTCATTCTCTATACCTCCGGGTCCACCGGCAAGCCCAAGGGCGTGATGCACACCACAGGTGGGTATCTCACCTACGTGGCAGCGACGCATAAGTACATCTTCGACATCCACGACGAGGACACCTACTGGTGTACCGCCGACATCGGCTGGGTGACGGGACATAGCTACATCGTTTACGGGCCGCTGGCTAACGGCGCGACCTCCATTATCTTCGAAGGCGTCCCCACCTACCCCGATGCCAGCCGCTTCTGGAAAGTCGTGGACAAATTCCAGGTCAACGTCTTCTACACCGCCCCCACCGCCATTCGCTCCCTGATGCGCCTGGGCGAGGAATGGGTCAATAAGTGCGACCTCTCCAGCCTGCGGCTGTTGGGCAGTGTGGGCGAGCCGATCAATCCCGAAGCCTGGCTGTGGTATCACGAGCATGTCGGCAAGGGCCGCTGTCCCATCGTGGATACATGGTGGCAGACCGAAACCGGCGGTATTTTGATCACGCCGCTGCCTGGCGCGCACACGCTCAAGCCCGGCAGCGCCAGCAAGCCGTTCTTCGGCGTCGAGCCGATCATCCTGCGCGACGATGGTTCCGAATGTGGCGTCAATGAAAGCGGCAAGCTGTGCATCAAGAAACCCTGGCCCGGCATGGCGCGCACGATGTGGGGCGACCACGACCGCTTCATCGACACCTACTTCACGATGTACGAGGACCTGTACTTCACCGGCGATGGCTGCCACAAGGATGCGGACGGCGACTATTGGCTGGAGGGCCGCATCGACGACGTGTTGAACGTCTCCGGGCACCGCATCGGCACCGCGGAAGTCGAAAGCGCACTGGTCAGCCACCCGGCCGTCTCCGAAGCCGCTGTGGTGGGCCGCCCGCACGACATCAAGGGGCAGGCGCTCTACGCCTACGTCACCCTGCGCGAGGGGGTGGAGCCAAGCGAAGCCCTGGTCAAAGAACTGATGAACCACGTGCGCAAGGAAATCGGCCCCATCTCCCGGCCTGACGCGATTCAGTTCACCGATGCGCTGCCCAAGACGCGCAGCGGCAAGATTATGCGCCGCATCTTGCGCAAGATTGCCGAAGGTGACACCAGCAATCTGGGCGACACATCCACATTGGCCGATCCGTCTGTGGTGGACCGGTTGGTCGAAGGACGCATCGCGTAAAACCACTTTATCTGACACCTTCCTGGAAGCAAAGCAGCTTCCAGGAAGGCTGATTTCATTGCACATCTAAGGAAGGCATTATGACGTCACAACCAAAAGTCCTCGACCGGCGGCTGGTGGTCGTCGGTGCTCTGTTGATTCAACTGTGCCTGGGCGCGATTTATGCGTGGAGCGTTTTTACCCCGGAATTGCAAAAGGCACCTTTTAACTTCACCAGCACACAGACCCAGATCATTTTCTCGGTCTCTCTGGCGACCTTTGCCGTGGTGATGGTGTTGGCCGGGCGCTGGCAGGCGAAGTCCGGGCCGCGCATCGTCGCGCTGACGGGCGGAGCGGTGCTGGGCGCGGGGTACATCCTCGCCGGGCTGTTCGGCCAAAGCTTCTGGGCGCAGGTCATCTTCATCGGGTTGATCGGCGGCGCAGGCATCGGCCTGGCTTATGTCTGCCCGATTGCCGTGGGTGTGAAGTGGTATCCTGACAAGAAGGGCCTTATCACCGGCCTGGGCGTCGCCGGCTTCGGCTTCGGCGCGCTGATTTGGGTCTACCTGGCCGGGAACTGGGGACACCTGCTCGCGTCGTTAGGCGTGCTCAAGGTGTTCCTGATCTACGGCATTATCTTTGCCGTAGCGGTCATTACAGGCTCGACCTGGATGGTGAATCCCCCCGAAGGCTACGCGCCGAAAGGCTGGAAAGCGCCACAGCCGGCCGGCAAAGGGAAGGACAAGGGCAAAGCGACCGTCAAGGTGGATTATCTGCCCAACGAGATGCTGCGCACGATTCAGTTCTACGCGATTTGGGGCATGTTCATCTTCTCCAGCATGGCCGGGCTGATGACGATCGGCAACATCAAGCTGTTTGGCATTGACGCACTCCAGGCGCGCGCCGGATTGACCGCAGAACAGGCCAGCGCGGTCGCCGGAACGGCGATGGCGGTATTCTATTCGCTCGCCAACGGCATCGGGCGCATTGTGTGGGGGATGATTTCCGACAAAATCGGGTACAAGCTCGCGCTGGTCATCATGTGCGCGGCGCAAGGTGTAGTGATGCTAGTATTCTTCGCGTTAGGCGGCACACCGCTGTTGCTGTACCTTGCCGCGATGCTGATCGGTTTCAACTTCGGCGGCAACTTCGCACTCTTCCCGCTGGCAACATCGGATATGTTCGGCGCCAAGAACCTGGGCCTCAACTACGGTTGGGTCTTCACAGCCTATGGCGTCGGCGGCATCTTGGGGCCGATCCTGGCCGGCACTTTGCGCGATGCCAGTCTGAAAAGCGGCGCGGGCTTGCAAGGATGGCTAACCGTCTTTATAATTTGTGGTGTCGCCTGTCTGGTGGCCGCAGTGATCGGGTGGCTCGTCAAACCGCCGCAGGCTGCCAAAGCTTCATCGTAGCCGTCAGCTTTCAGCGATCAGCCTCTGGTTTTCCGGCTGAAGGCTGACCGCTGATGGCTGATTGCTAATCACTTATAAGGAGATGAATTATGCCCGTAATGGCAAATTGGAACAAACTTTACGCTGAACGGTCGGTGAGCGCACGTGAGGCGCTGCTCAAGATTCGCAGCGGCAGCCGCGTCTTTCTTGGCCCTGCGGGGGGTGTTCCGCAATACCTGTTGGAAGAACTGGTAAAACTGGGCGCCGAAGCCAACCGCCTCAACGATGTGGAGGTTGTCCACATGCTGACGCTTGGCGCAGCACCCCACGTCCAAAAAGCTTACGACCGCCACTTCCGCCACAACTCGTTCTTTGTGGGGCCGGGGGTACGCGCGGCAACCGCCGAAGGGTTGGCCGACTACACGCCCATCTTCCTTTCGGAGATTCCAGGGCTGTTCTACAGTGGACGTATGCCGCTCGACGCGGCGCTCATTCAAGTGACGCCTCCCGACAAGTTCGGATTCTGCTCTCTGGGCGTGTCGGTGGAAGCGGTCAAAGCCGCGGCGGAAACGGCGAGCATCGTGATCGCGCAGGTCAATCCGCAAATGCCGCGCACGCTCGGCGACAGCTTCATCCACGTCGAGGACATCGACTACTTCGTGGAGCACAACGAACCGCTGCTGGAAATCCCGCCGGCTCCGCCAGACGCCGTGGCGCTGCAGATCGCCCGCCACGTGACGCGCCTGATCGAGAACGGCTCCACGATCCAGGTCGGGATCGGGCGAGTGCCCAACGCCATTCTGTATGGCCTGATGGACAAAAAGGATTTGGGCGTTCACACCGAGATGTTCTCCGATGGGCTGATCGACTTGATCGAGGCCGGCGTCGTCACCAATCGGCGCAAGACCTTCCACCCTGGCAAGATTCTGGCCGCTTTCTGCGTGGGCACGCGCAAGCTGTACGATTACGTGGACAACAATCCCATGTTCGAGTTCCACCCCATCGACTACAACTCGCTGCCCTCCAACATCGCCAAGAACGACAAGATGATTGCGATCAACACCGCCCTGCAGGTCGATATCACCGGGCAGGTGTGCGCCGACTCCATCGGGCATCAAATTTACAGCGGCATCGGCGGACAGGCCGACTTCATGCGTGGCGCGTCGATGTCACACCAGGGGAAGCCCATCATCGCCATCCCTTCCACCGCCGAGACGCCGCAAGGGACAGTGTCGCGCATCGTGCCGAGCCTCAGCCAGGGCGCCGGCGTGGTGACGACGCGTGGCAACGTCCACTACGTCGTCACGGAGTACGGCGTGGCCTATCTGCACGGCAAGAGCCTGCGCGAGCGGGCTGTGGCGCTCATCCAGATCGCACATCCCAAGTTCCGCGAGCAGTTGTTGGCCGAAGCCAAGAAGATGAAGTATCTCTACGAAGACCAGATCATCCCAGAGACGGTTTATCCGGTGGAGATGGAACACACAGAGAAGTTCGGTGATCTTGAGCTGTTCTTCCGCCCGGTCAAGCCGAGCGACGAGCGCCTGTTCCAGGAATACCTCTACAAGCTGTCCGAGCGTTCGGTGTATCTGCGCTTCTTCCAGGTGCGGCGTGACTTCCCACACGAGCTGGCGCAGGAGATGGTGGCTGCCGACTACGACCGCCACATGGGGATCGTGGGGACGTTAGGAACATCGGATACCGCGCCGATTGTGGCGGCCGGGCACTGGATGATGGATTACAACGAAAACATGGCCGAGGTCGCTTTCTCGGTGATAGATGAGCACCAACGCAAGGGAATCGGCACGCATCTGCTCCACTTCCTGATGCGCATCGCTAAGGAACGGGGTATTCACGGATTCCGCGCCAACGTGATCGCGGGGAACATGGCGATGATGCGCGTTTTCCAGCGCAGTGGGTGTGTCCTGCATACAGAATATGAAGGCGGGGAAATCTCCCTATTGTTCCGCTTCGACGAGAAGGTAGACAGCCGCGCAGGACGGCGCTAAGCTGTTTACTCGGTTGGATGAAGACTTCAACCGCGAATCACGCGAATCCTCGCTAATTTCAAGAAAGATTCGCGTAGATTAGCGAGATTAGCGGTTTATTTTTGAAGGAGGGAGTTATGAAAGCACTCTACATCACCTCGGTACAACGCTTTAGTGGCAAAACGGCGTTTTGCCTGGCGCTGGGCCAACGCTTGCAGCAAGACGGCTACAAAGTGGGATACTTCAAGCCGGTTTCCACGTATCCGTGGGAGCCGTTGCCGGGGCGTGTCTACGATGAAGATGCCACGTTCATTCACCGCATCCTGGGGATCACCGATCCCCTGGTCAATATGGTGGGGGTGGTACTGTCGCCCTCGATGGTGATGGAATTGCGGTGCGGCTGCATCGACCGCGACCTGATGCCGCAAATCGAGGCCGCTTACAAGCGGGTTTCGGTGGGCAAGGACATTATGCTGGTTGAAGGTGGCGCTTCGCTGCGCGAGGGACTGAGCCTGGAAGTCGATCCGGTTTCAGTCGCCAATCGCCTGGATGTACCGGTGCTGGCTATGATTCGCTATCGCAACCCGGTGAGTATGGGCGACGCTTGTGTGGACGCCCAGCGGCAATTCCGCGAGCGCCTGGTTGGGTTAGCCATCAACGCCGTGCCCGAAGCGGAGATTGCAGGATTGCGGGAGTGTTTCTCGTGTATGGAAGGGCGGGGCATTCCCACGCTAGGGGTCCTGCCGCTCCGTGAGCAACTACAGGCCATCAGCGTGGGTGAAATCACCGACGTGCTTGACGCCGAATGTCTCGCGTGCCCGGACAAACGCGATGCGCTCGTCGAAAACCTGATGGTCGGCGCGATGAGCGCCGAACAGGCGCTGCCCCGTATGCGCCGCATCCCCGGCACCAAGGCCGTCATCACCGGCGGTGACCGGACCGACATCCAGTTGGTAGCGTTGGAAACCGCGACGCAATGCTTGATCCTCACCGGACATCTGCGCCCGGTGCCCGAAGTGCTGCGCCGCGCTGAAGAGCTGGGCGTGCCGGTACTCTTGACCCGCAAGAACACCATGGAAACGGTCGATGCCATCGACGATGTGTTCGGCAAGACACGCCTGGGGCAGAGGGCCAAACTAGAGCAATTCAAGACGCTGCTAGAGGAACACTTCGACTTCGACCGGCTGTACGCGAGCCTGGGGTTAGCGCACAAAGCCTGAAAGCTGCAAGTTGAAAGTTAAAAGTTGCAAGTTATAATTCGCGTGTAGAACACGAATTATAACTTGCAACTTTTGTTTTTAGTCAACGGATTGAACGGATTAGAACGGATTTTCTTCCGATTAGTGAAGATTCGTGACTTCAGGAGGCGTGAACGTGGATTTTGAAGTTTTGAACGGGCTGTTGCGCCCGCAATCGATAGCCGTCATCGGCGCATCCAATACCCCCGGTAAGATCGGTTACCTGGCCGTGAAAAATCTGATCGACTGCGAGTATCCGGGACAAATCTATCCCATCAACCCCAAAGAGACCGAAATTCAAGGGCTACCGGCCTACCCCTCCGTGTTGGACGTGCCCGGTGAGATCGACGCTGCAATGTTGATCGTGCCCGCCGAACGCACCATCGCCGTCACCGAAGAATGTGGACGGAAGGGCGTCAAAGGGCTGATTGTGGTGGCCTCCGGCTACAGCGAAATCGGTCGCAAAGACCTGGAGGACGAACTGGTCACCACGGCGCGGCGCTATGGGATGCGCCTCCTGGGGCCGAACATCGTGGGCATCATGTGCAACTCCGACAAGTGCAATGCCTCGTTCGGGCCGTTCATGCCACTGCCGGGCAAAGCCGCGATGATCTCGCAAAGCGGCGCGCTGCTCATTGCGATGACGGTGGCGAGCTACGTCCGCAACGTCGGCTTCGACAAGATGATCTCCGTGGGCAACATGGCCGACGTGAATTTCGGCGACCTGGTGGAGTGGCTGGATCAGGATGAGCAGACGACATGCATCACCATCTACGTCGAGGGCTTCCAGAACGGACGGCGCTTTCTGAATATCGCACGGCGGGCGCGCAAGCCCATCGTCGCGCTCAAATCGGGCGTGTCGGCGCACGGCGCGGCGGCGGCGGCTTCGCACACCGGCGCAATGGCCGGTAAAGGCAAGGTCTACGACGCTGCGCTGCAACAGGCCGGCGTGGTGCGCGCCTCGGACCTGAACAACCTCTTCGACCGCACGCTGGCGCTCTCGTTGCAACCGCCGATGCGCGGCAACAATCTGATGATCATCTCCAACGGCGGCGGCGTGGGCGTGTTGGCGGCAGACGCTGCTGAACGGTACGGCATCCCGCTGCGGTTTGCGCCGGACGATTTGCAGGCCGCGCTGCGCGCTTATGTGCCGGAGATCGGCTCGGTGAAAAATCCCGCCGACCTGACCGGCATGGGCGGCTGGCCGGAGTATCGGGCGACGGTCAAGACGGCATTGCAGCATCCGTGGGTACACGGGTTGGTCGTGCTCTTCTGCGAGACGCAGCGCAACGACCCGATGGATATTGCCCGGGCCATCAAACGTGCAGTGGATGAATCGGGCATAACCGACAAACCCATCGCCGTGTCGTTCATCGGCGGCGCAGAAGCCGAACGGGCGATGAAATGGCTGGTGGAAAACGGCATGCCGACCTATGGCGCGCCGGACATTGCCGTGAACGCCATCGCCGCACTGCACGAATACGCCTGCAACTGCGAGTTGGCGACGGATGAATTCACGCCATATCCCGATGTGGATATGGCTGCCGCGCGGGCCATCATCGCGCAGGCGCGCGCGGCGGGCCGGGCGTACCTCAGCGAAATCGAATCCAAGAAGGTGTTCGCCGCCTACGGCCTGCCCGTAGCCGTCACCGACCTGGCGAAGACGGAAGACGAGGCGGTGCAGTTGGCCGAAACGATGGGCTATCCCGTGGTGCTGAAAATTATGTCGCCGGACATCCTGCACAAATCCGATGCCGGTGGGGTGAAAATCAACCTGCGTTCGGCGGACGAGGTGCGCGCGGCATACCGCGACATCGTAGCCAACGCCCGCGCCTACAAACCCGCCGCACGCATCGAGGGCGTGGCCGTCCAGCAGATGGCGCCATCCGGCACAGAGGTCATCCTGGGGTCGATCAACGATCCCACCTTCGGCCCCACGGTAATGTTTGGGCTGGGTGGCATCTTCATCGAAATCCTCAAGGACGTGACCTTCCGCGTCGCGCCCATCTCGGCGGAGCACGCGCTGGCGATGCTGGCCGACATCCAGGGCGCGCCCCTGTTGGCCGGCGCGCGCGGTGAAGCGCCCCGCGACCGCGCCGCGCTCGCCGAGGCCCTGAGCCGCTATTCGCAGATGATTATGGACCTGGGCGACGACATCGCCGAATCGGATGCCAATCCCGTGCTGGTGTATGCGGAGGGGCACGGGGTGAAAGTCGTGGATGCCAGGATTATTTTGCGAGATGGCTAGCCGATTGTGCGCTCAGTCAGATAAAGGAGTCAGCCGATGATCGCCCTGCAGGAGATTCAGAACTTTGCATCGCGTATTGTCGAACATTTTGAACCGGAACGTATCGTTCTGTTTGGCTCTTATGCGCGTGGGGATTTTGTCCCTGATTCAGATGTAGACTTGTTGGTTGTGCTGCCCTTTGAGGGCAAGAGTTGGCGTATTGCTTCTGAGATCCGTAAGCGCGTGCGCCCCTCCTTTCCGCTGGATTTGTTGGTACGCACGCCAGAACAACTCAATGAACAAGTCACAAAAGGTGACGAATTCTGGCAAGAAATAATGCAACAAGGAAAGGTGCTTTATGAAGCAGGAAACGAGTGAATGGATCGCGAAAGCAGAGGGTGATTTTCGCACAGCTTGGCGTGAATGGCACGTAACCGATGAACCCAATTGAGAATAATCAATGTTAATCCAACAATTCTTCACCCCGAAAATCGCCCACAGTTCCTACATCCTCGCCGGGAGCCGGAGCTGCGCGGTGATAGACCCGCAGCGTGATGTGGACATCTATCTCGACGCCGCCCGCGCCCTGGGCGTGACGGTCACGCACGTCCTGCACACGCACCTGCATGCCGACTTCATCTCCGGGCACATGGACCTGGCCCACATCACCGGCGCGACGATCTACGCACCGCGCGCGGGGAACTGCGCCTTCGACCACGTCCCACTGGCCGAAGGCGACACGATCAGGCTGGAAGATATGGAACTGCGCGTCCTGGAGACGCCCGGCCACACGCCGGAACACATCGCCTACGTCGTCACCGACCTGTCGCGTGGCGCGGAGCCGGTGGGTGTCTTCGTGGGCGACACGCTCTTCGTCGGCGACGTGGGGCGACCCGACCTGTTCCCCGACATCGCCGAGGAGCTGGCAGGGAAACTCTACCACAGCCTGCACGACAAGCTGCTCAAGCTCCCCGACTTCTGCGAAGTCTATCCGGCGCACGGAGCCGGCTCGTTGTGCGGGCGCGCCATCGGCGCCAAACGGCTCTCGACCATCGGCTACGAGCGGCGCTACAACCCCGCGTTGCAGATCGCGGACAAAGCCGCGTTCATCCGCTCCCTCACCTCCGATATGCCGCCCGCGCCCGATCACTTCAGCCGCTGCAGCGACGACAACCGGCGCGGCCCGGCGCGCGTCGCCGAGTTGCCCGCGCCGCAACCACTCGCGCCTGCCCAGTTCGCCGCACGGATGGCGCAGCCCAATGTCGCGGTGGTGGACGCCCGCCCCTACGCGGGGTTCGCCGGGATGCACGTTCCGGGCGCGTGGAGCCTCGATCTGAACGGCAACTTCCCTATCTTCGCGGGATGGGTTCTGCCCACCGATCGAGATTTGTTGCTGGTCGCCGACAGCGAAGCCGACGTCATGCAGGCCACGGTCTGGGCGCGCCGGGTGGGACTGGATCGCGTCGCGGGGTATCTGGCGGGTGGGATGTCCGCCTGGGTGGCAGCGGGATACGCCACAGGCACGGTCTCTCTCCTTTCCGGCAAGGAAGCGCGCGCCAGACTCACCGCTGATTCCGACCTCATCCTGGTGGACGTGCGCGCGCCGGGCGAGTTTGCCGCCGGGCACATCGAGGGCGCGGTCAACATCCCCGCGCCCGACCTGCGCACGCGCTACACGGAACTCGATCCCGCCAAACCAACAGTCGTGCTCTGTAGCGCCGGTCCACGCGGCAGTATGGCAGCGAGCATCCTCAAACAGCGCGGATTCGTCGAGGTCTACAACGTCGCGGGTGGCACGGCAGGCTATAACGCCGCCGGTTAAGGTCTGCAAAAACAATTTCCCGCTCGGGCCGGTCTCCGACCGCGCCCGCTGACGTCCAAACCTGGTGTGGCCGGTCTTCGACCGGACGCAGCTTTTTGCGGTGAGGGTGACGATTATTCCCGAATGCCCATAATGGTATACCACGAGGGAACGCCGGCTTGCGTCTCGCAGGCGGCGCCCTGAGCAGAATCGGGGGCGGCCTCGCCCAGACAGGCGAGGTAGGCTTGCGCGCCGGCCTGCGCTTGCGCCAGCGGGCCGGCCGGGTCTTCGCGCGTCGTCCAACTTTGCCGGAGGGCGTGTGCGTACAGGCGTTGCAGTACATCGCCCCAGGGCGCTTCCCCCGAAAGCAAGTCATCGGCAGAGGCGTAGGCGCTCATCGTCTCGGCGTAGGCTTGCCGCAGCGCGGTCTGCGCCTCGGGATATTGGTTATACTTGTTCAAAGTGACCTGCTGGAGCAAGGAGTTCCGCGCCGGCATCCCGGTCCAGAAATGGGGTTGCCGCGTCGCAAAAGTGAGCCAGTCCCAGGCCGCTTCAGGATGCGCGGAGCTTTTGGGGATGGCATGGCCGTAGAAGGTGTAGAAGGTCGCCGGTCGCCCCTCCACCGGAACCGGCGCGACTCCCAGGTTGATGTCGCAGTTGAAGTGGATTTGGACGGCTTTGTCGTTGGCGATCCACATCGCGGCCTGGTGGTTGCAGTACAGCGCATCCCTGCCGGCAAAACCGCTCATATCGAGCGCCGGTGGGGCCAGGACTTCATCCCGGTAGGCAAGGGCCTGGACCCAACGCGCGGCTTCCACCAGGCGCGGATCGTCCAGCGTGGGGGCGGTGGGCGCGGCAGGATTGTCCACCAGCGCCCCGCCGCGCTGCACGGCGATCAGGAGCGGCAGGGTGTACCACTCCACGCTCAGCGTCAGTAGCCCCCACTGCCGCCGCGGAGGCTCGCCGCGACTCAGCGCGTGCGCGGCCTCCAGCAAGTCTTCCCACGTCCAGCCAGCCTGCGGATAAGGCACGCCGGCAGCATCGAACAAATTCCGGTTGTAGAAGAGCAGCGTGGCATCCACCGTGCTCGGCAAGGCCCATTGTTTCCCTTGCCGGCGATAGGCTTCCAACGCCACGGGATAGAAATCGTCCACGTCGAGCGTGTCATCGGCGGCCATCAACGCGGTCAGGTCCACGAAATACGTATCCGACTCGGGTGCATAACCGGAATAGACGGGGACGACATCCGCGCTTGCGGCGACCTCGGCGAGCGTCTCATTGCCCTCAATGCCAATGGTGATGAAATTGATTTCGAGATTGGGATGTTCAGCATAGTATTGGCGGAGCAGACGCTGCGCCTGGGGATCGTCTTGTAGCCACAATACATCGGTAAGACGGCTTTTTAGCGTAATGACGCCCGGTTGGGTGGGCGGTGAAGGCGTCAGGGGGACGGGCGTGCTGACGGGAACGGCTGGAAGCCCCTGCGCGGTCAAAGCGTGATTGAGCGCATCGCCCAAGACAATGGGCAACGCGCTTTCTCCACGCAAGAGCGCCGGCAGACCTTCGGCCACAAATCGGTCCCACGACGCGCGGAACCAGGGATAGCGGCGCGCCGTCGGCGCTAAATGTTCGAGGATGTAGCGGTAGACGGCCTCGGTTTCCGGCGCCAGGGCGCTGCGATAGGAGTCCGCCATATAGACGGAAGGGCGCACCGGCAGACGCCCCCCGGAGGGAGGCTGGCGCGTGAGAAAGGCAATCCATGCCCAGGCCGCAGCCGCATTCGGGCTGCCCGCGCTGATGTAGGCGGCTTCGACCTCCACCAGGGCAAGCTCGCGCAATCCGCGCGGGAAGGGGGCAATGCCGGTATCTGCATCGCGCAGCGCGCCGGGCACACCGGCCCACATCGCCACGCGATCCAACTGCGCCAAACGCTGCCCCCCCTTGCCCGGCGCGTCGTCAGAATCCGGGCCAGGCATGACGCCGTAGACGGTCGCCAATTCGGCGTACCACTGGACGGCGGCGCTGAGGCCCGCGTCCGTATACATCGGCAACCCTTGCTCGTTCACCCACGCGCCGCCGTGTTGCAACGCGAAAGCTTCGACGCTCTGGTAGGCTTCGGCCTCGGCGAAGCCCCACACGCCAGCGTCGGCGCGGGTGAGGGCCTGGGCCGTCGTCAAGAACTCGTCCACGCTCCAACCGGGTTGGGGATAGGGGATGCCGGCGGCGTCGAATATCTGGGTTTTGTAGAAGATGAGCCAGGGACGCACGGCGACCGGGACGCCCCACACCCCTTCCGCGGATTCCATGAGCGGCAACAACCCGGTGTAGACATCGGTGGGCGCGAAATCCGCATCAACTTGCAGGAAAGGCTGCAGGTCTTGCACGGCGCGACTGGCAGCCAGGGTCGCCGGGTCAAGCGCATCGCTCAAGAAGACATCGGCAGCGGCGGCCAACTTTGCCAGCCGTTCTTCCGGGGATTGCGGTCCCCGCGTCGGTGCAGCCTCGTCAGGGTTCAGCACGGTGACAAGAATGGCGGATTGACTTGTGTTGAAGGTTTCGGCGAGCTGGCGATAATGGTTCCAGGTGCGCACGTCCGCGAGAAAGGTGATGCGGGTGACGGGGTCCGGGGTGAGCAGCGGCGTCGCTGTGGAGGGCGCGCAGGCCGGCAGGCACGTTAAAAACAACATTACAACCGCAAGCGCGAGAGTGTTTTTTATGCGCATAAAGGACACTTTGCTGTGGCGCATCAGGGTTCTATCCCCCCTACACAGTTTTGGCCTTCGCCTAGAGTACCCGTTTCGGCAGCAACAAGACAAGCCCAGTAGCTATCCGCTTGTCTTTGAGCAATCATCATAGCGGATTCTGGCGTTTCTTTGCCTTCAACAATGGAACGATAGGCTTGTTCCAGGAACTGCAGGTAAGGCGCCAGTTCGGGACGTTGGACTAGAATGTACAATACTGACTGGTTTTGAATGTTTTCCACGGACCGCACATAGACGTCGACCACATCCACACCTACGCGTTGCCGGTACGCATCAGATATTGCCACAGAACGGCGTGACGGCAATCCGTAAAAAAGATGCGTCTCCAACGTCAAAAACTCGATCCAATCCCAACAAGCTGCCGCAACGGTAGTTTGAGGAGAAATAAAGTACCCGCTCGTATAGAACATCGGCGCGCCATTTCCGCCTGGTCCTGCGGGCAGTGGGAGTGTTTTCACGGCGTCATATCTCCCCCACCGCTGTATCCCACTCCACATTCCCGCGCGTCCTGTTTGGATGATATTCTGACAGGCTCTATCATCTTCACACAGCGGTTTGATGCCCTGACGAAGAGATAAGTCAGCGTACCAACGCACCGCCTCAACAGTCGCAGGAAAGGTAAATGCTGCCATGGGTGGGGATTCTTCAAAATCCAGTATTTGCCCACCTAACCTTTCCACAAACGTAATCAGGTCAAGCAACTCCGAGGCGCTAACGAATCCATATAGTTTGCTTTGTCTGTCCTCATCTGTCAGTGTCTGGGCTAGAAACAGAAAGTCGTCTACTGTCCATTCGAATGTGGGGTGCTCTATTCCGGCTGTATCGAGCAAGTCTACAGGAAAAGCAATAACGTGAAACCGCACTTCAGCCGGGATGCCGCGTAACTGGCCCTTTTGGCGGTACAAATCCAATAAATGCGGAAAGAAATCATCATTCTCGAAAGTTGAGTCGGCTTCTGCAAATGGTTGAATGTTCAGGGCCGCCGACAAGACACTCTGCCGGAGTGGAGACAGGAAGCAGTCCGCATACTGAATAAGACTTTCAACAGCGGCGCTGGCAGAATCAGAACGCGCGATGTTTACCACTATTCCAGGATGTGTTGCGTTAAATCGTTGTGCGCTGTTGCGAAAAGCCTCAAAATCAGCATCTTCAACGGCCGGTATGAAGGTGACTTTGGTGGCCTCAGGATCTATTTGCACAAAAGAAGGCGTCATAATGATCGGGGCGGGTGTCGGCTTTACAATTCGAGTATACTGTGCTTCTAAAGCCTGTAATGCGCTGTCTTGAGCGGTTTCTAAAGCATCTTGGACCGTTTTGTCTCCTACAAAGGCCGCTCTGAGTTCACGATCCAAAGTGTCATAATTGAAATCCCAGTCCCCGAGAGTGGAGCGAAATGCATGTTCTGTTGCCCAACGCAAAGCTGTTGCCAATTCTCGCTCCATATTTTCAAAGAAACCTATCTCAGCGGCTACCGACTGCCGAGATGGCATTCGACCTGGGTGTTGAGGCGGTTGCCTGGATAAGAATACAATCCATTGCCACGCGGCTTCAGCTTGCATAGTCCCTGGACTCATGGCGACTTGTTCAACGAACATTGGCGTTGTATGGGCATTTTTATCATCACTCGGGTATGGCAGCACACCGATGCTGCTTTGTTGGCTTGGCCTTGTCCAACTCGACGCTCGCCCTGACCACATCGCGGCCTGGCCTTGGGCGATCAGTTCTTCGGCTTGTGTACCGAGGGAAGGTTCAATATAGGGGACGCTTTCGTCTTCGATCAAATTCACCCACCATTGTGCGGCTGCAACAATATCAGGCTGACTCAAACGTGGAAAAGGAGGAGTAAATGAAGTATCAAAGAAGTAATTGTTGCGCGATTCGACCATTCTTGCGGGATGGTATGTACCCGGCACAAAACCCCACTGTACTATCCTCGCTCCCTGTCTAGCGGTGAGTCCATGGGCAAATTCTGCGAAGTCAATCCATGTCCAGTCGGGTTCTGGGTAAGGATATCCAACAGCATCAAAGCGCGCCTGGTCAAAGAAGATTAATTCGTAGTCCAATGCCATCGGGATAGCCCATATACTATTGTCCCAGGCGGCGGCATCCAATGCACCGGGGAAAAAGTCATCTGGATCGAAGCTTTTGTCTGCGCTCATCAGCAGTGTCAGGTCTTTCACCAGACCGCTATGAACCATCTGCTGACTGATACCATTGTCAAAAACCACGCGAAACACATCGGCGTTTGATGCAAGTTTAAGCCACAATTCATCGGTCAGGGAAAATGTCCCTGGCGCCAAACCTAGAATCTCACTGAATGGCTTAGGCTCAACATGGATACCAGGATGTGTTTTTTCAAAAGTAACGATTTGTTCACTCAAATTACCCCAGGTCAGTTCCCAATCAGGTACAGCATACACAATGGTCACAGTTTTCAGTTTCGTCTGCGCAATACATGCCGAAAGGCTAATAACCAGTAATCCCAGATGAAGAACTTTTCGCCACATTTTGCCTCCCTAAAAAAAGTAGCGCCAAAGTGCTTCCTTTGGCGCTACATGTCAGTGAACTTAGTAACCCGGAAGCATCAAGCTTCAAAGTTTTGACAGTGAATATCCCCGGCGAACCTTCGCAGGTTAACAGCCATGATCACAGACACTAGGACAGGCACAGTTCCATTCTTCCCATGAATGAGGCCCATTCCAGCAATTTCGAGAGTTATAATCTTGACGGCAAGGCCACCAACATTCACAACAACCACGAAACCGCCATGTGTCACACGAAGTGCCTGTTGCTAATACCTTGGGTGGAGCCAGCGCAGCGATTAGCGTAACAATGACACAAGCTAAAACCACAATACTCAAAAACCGTTGTGTTTTTGCAGTAAGGGTATCCAGATGTAACGCATTCATTAACTACCTCCTTTTCGCGCATGAAATTCGGTTTGGACCATCGAACACGGCAAGACATAATCACACCTAGACCAAGGCAACTAAGTTACACTGATACTAAACCAAACACTTATGCTATTGACTGTGGTTTATGGTACGTAGGTATTGACAAACGTAATGATTTCCTCAACCCGACTCACAATATTGCAGGCTCTCGTGTTGCCGTCTTCGTCAATAAGTATAAGGGTTGGTGTGGCAGAAATAGGGAATTTATTAAAGTCTTCCTTTGTAGCATTTAACACAGGGAATTCAAAACCCTGCTCTTTTTTCAGTTTTTCATTCTCTTCGTTTGAAGCTCGAGATACCAAAAGCAAATGAACATTCGTGGGACGAAATTTCTGATCATAAGATCGTAGATCGTCATACAGATCAATGCAGTACGGACAGTCAGTTGTAGAAAAAACCACGAGAAGATATGATCCCAGGTAATCGTTCAACGAAATAGGTTGACCGTTTGTTTCATGAAGAGTTAGAGAAGGGATCTGCTTTCCTATCTCTAACCCCGGACAAGGACTACGAGAGACTGCATTTGTAGAACTATCATTAGCACGGACAAGCGCTAATAATTCATGACGAATCACCTTGATATCGCGCCATAGAAAAACCAGGAGGAACATTTGAAGCACAAGGCAAATTATAAGGACGATAGGGAGCAATGGTAGCTGTGAACGTCTAGAAATTTGAGATTCATTCATCTATTTCTAAACCTCTGCGAGACAGGTTAAGCGGCTTTGACGCTGTTTCTTAATTTTAATTGAATTACCTTGCCTACGCAATACCTAATTTCCGGTATTTTTCTCTACTAGAAACCAGTAGTCGCGACTACTGACTTCTAGTAGAAGCCGCGGCGGCGGGTATCATAGACAACAAAAAAACACAAGCATACCCTGATGCTTGTACCTATGGAGCCGGTAAGCGGGCTATTTTTCCGGTGCAGGTCGCTCGATGACGCCATTGACCCATGCCCAGGTTACGGCTTCGAGGCGATTGTCGACTTCGAGTTTGTGGACTGTATTGCGGAGGTGTGTTTCTACGGTATGGAGGCTAATGCCCAAACGTTGCGCGATTTCATTGATAGTGACACTTTGTGCCAGTAACCTCAACACCTCTTGCTCGCGCGGCGTCAAGCTATTCCAACGGTCTCGTACCTCCGTGCGCCAACGTTGCGCGCGGTGCAATTGCTCGACACTGAAAAGGCCTTCTCCCTGCCTGGCGCGCCGAATCGCCTGCACGAGTTGCGGCGCGGGGATTTGTTTATCCAGATAGCCTACCGCGCCGGCGTCCAGCATCTGTGCCAAGTAAGCATCACGGTCGTGCGCCGAAAGCACTAGGCTGACAATATCAGGGTAATTGTGGCGTATCCAGGCTTCCACTTCACACGCGCGCGGGCCGGGCATCTCGACATCCAGTAGCACGACGTCCGGGCGCAATTGCGCCACCAGGTCTTGCGCCTCTGCGCCGTCGGACGCTTCGCCGACCACTTCGATGTCGGGCGCTTGTTCCAACATCGTCCGTATCCCCTGGCGCGTCGAGGGATGATCGTCGACCAGCAAAACCCGGATCGCCGGTAAAGGTGTCACATCCATAGTGCTCTCTATCTCCCCAAAGGGTGCCATTGTCATCGCATCAGTTACAATATAAACGTAAGTGCAAACCCTGTCAATCCCAACCCATATTCCTCAGGGCTTTATCATTCTCGTCACAGTTTTCTCATTCTGCTTCGAGCGGATCGGCAGATCCGCGTTTTATGGCCTAAAACGGGGAACTGGCGTTCCCCTCAAAGCAAGAATGATAAGACCCTGCATATCCCTTGTGACGGCTTGATTTGCCGAACGTGAGTTTTGCCACTTGCGCAGTTCCCCCATTTCTATATACAATCAAGCAGCTTGACACGCGAAGCTTCACGCAACAACTTAGGACTTATGCAGACGGGGCTATTTTTCACCGCAGAGGCCGCTGAGGGCGCTGAGAAACCATAAATGCTCTGCGCTCTCTGTGTTCTCGGCGGTTAAATTCAGGTAACTTGCGTAAGTCCTGGACTATCCGACTAAAGACTATCAGACTATTTTGGAGGATTTCTATGACTGACAAAAAAACCGTCCCTGCGGACATCGAGATTGCTCAGGCCGCTGCGATCCGCCCGATCCGCGAGATCGCTGCGCCACTGGGTTTGACGGAAGACGACCTGGAACTGTACGGCAAATACAAGGCCAAAGTCCACCTGGACGTGCGCGAGAAGTTCGCAGCGCGGCCCAACGCGAAGTACATTGACGTAACCGCCATCACCCCCACCCCACTCGGCGAGGGGAAAACGACCACCACCGTTGGCCTGACGCAGGCGCTCGGCGCGCTCGGCTACAACAGCATCGCCGCCATCCGCCAGCCGTCGATGGGGCCGACGTTCGGCATCAAAGGCGGAGCAGCCGGCGGCGGCTACAGCCAGATCATCCCGATGGAGGATTTCAACCTGCACCTCACCGGTGACATCCACGCGGTTAGTGTGGCGCACAATCTGTGCGCCGCCGCCATTGACGCGCGCCTGCACCACGAAGGCCGCTGGAGCGACAGCTACTTCGAGAAAATCGGGCTGACCCGGTTGAACATCGACCCATACTCCATCACCTGGAACCGTGTGGTGGATATGAACGACCGTGTGATGCGCAACATCATCATCGGCCTGGGCGGTCTGGAAGACGGCCCCATGCGCCAGACGGGCTTTGACATCGCCGTCGCCAGCGAGCTGATGGCGATCCTGGCGCTCACCACCGGCCTCGACGACATGCGCCAGCGCATCGGGCGCATCGTCATCGGCACGGATACGAAGAAGCGCCCCATCACCGCCGAGGATTTGGGCGTCGCCGGCGCGATGACCGTGCTGATGAAGGACGCCATCATGCCCAACCTGCTGCAAACGCTCGAAGGGCAGCCGGCCTTTGTTCACGCCGGGCCGTTCGCCAACATCGCGCACGGCAACTCCTCGGTCATCGCCGACCAGATCGGCATCAAATTGGGCGACTTCCTGGTCACGGAATCGGGCTTTGGCGCCGACATTGGCATGGAGAAGTTCTTCGACATCAAGTGCCGCGTTTCGGGCTTGATTCCTAACGCCGTGGTGATGGTCGCCACAGTGCGCGCGCTCAAGATGCACGGCGGCGGGCCAAAGGTGGTCGCCGGGCGGGCGTTGGACAAGGCATACACGCAGGAAAACCTGGAATTGCTGCGCCAGGGGACGGCCAACCTGGAAGCGCACATCAGAATCGCGCGCAAGTTCGGCATTCCCGTCGTCGTCGCCATCAACGCCTTCCACACCGACACCGAGGCCGAGTGGGCCATCGTGCGCGAGGCGGCGCTGCGGGCCGGCGCGTCCGATGCCGTCGTCACCACCCACTGGGCCGATGGCGGGCAAGGGGCGCTCAAACTCGCCGAAGCCGTCGTCAAAGCCGCCGACGAGCCATCCAACTTCCGCTTCCTCTACGATGCGGCGCAGCCCATCAAGGAGAAGATCGAGATTCTGGCGCGCGAGGTCTACGGGGCGGATGGCGTGGATTACAGCCCGGAGGCCGAGGAGAAAATCAAGCTTTACACCGACCTGGGTTACGACAAGACGCCCATCTGCATGGCGAAGACGCATCTCTCGTTCAGCCACGATCCCGCCCTCAAGGGTGTGCCGAAGGGCTTCACCTTCCCCATCCGCGACATCCGCGCGAGTATGGGCGCCGGCTTCCTCTATCCCCTGGCGGGCGAAATGCGCACCATGCCCGGCCTGCCGAGCAAGCCTGCGTTCATGGGCGTCGATATTGTAGACGGCAAGATTGTCGGATTGTCGTGAAAGAGTGAAGAGTAAAGAGTGAAGAGTAAAGAGTAAAGAGTAAAGAGTAAAGAGTAAAGAGTAAAGAGTGAAGGTAAGACTAAGAACCTCGCTACCCATTACCCATTACTCATTACTCATTACCCATTACTCATTTCCACAAGGAGCGTAACAGATGACAGCACAACTTATTGACGGTAACGCGATTGCGAAAGCGATTCACGATGAATTGACCCAGGAGGTGGCGGCGCTGAAGGCGCGGGGCGTGACGCCGGGCCTGGCGACGGTGCTCGTGGGCGACAATACGGCCTCGCAGACCTACGTGCGGATGAAGCAGAAGCGCTGTGGAGAAGTGGGCATCTACTCAGAAGGCCACGAGCTGCCCGCAGACGCCACGCAGGAAGAAGTCGAGGCGCTGGTGCGGAAGCTCAACGCCGATCCGGCGATCAACGGCATCCTCGTGCAACTGCCCCTGCCCGATCACCTGGACGAAGAGGCCATCCTCAGCGCCATCAGCCTGGAGAAGGACGTGGACGGCTTCCACCCCATCAACATCGGGCGGCTGGCGATGAAGGGCCGTGAGGCGCTGTTTGCGCCCTGCACGCCCGCGGGCGTGATCGAGTTACTCGACCGCACGGGGCTGCCCATCGCGGGCAAAGAGGCGGTCGTCTTGGGGCGCAGCAACATCGTCGGCCTGCCGGTCTCGATGCTGCTGCTCAAGCGCGATGCCACCGTCACCATCTGCCACTCGCGCAGCCGCGACCTGCCCGCCATCACCCGCCGCGCCGACATCCTCGTGGCGGCGGTGGGCCGCGCGGAGATGGTGAAGGCCGACTGGGTGAAGCCCGGCGCGGTCGTCATCGACGTGGGCATCAACCGCGTGGACGATCCGAGCGTCAAGCGCGGCTACCGGCTCGTGGGCGACGTGGATTTCGAGTCGGTCAAAGAGGTCGCCGGCTGGCTCACCCCCGTCCCCGGCGGCGTCGGCCCGATGACGATTGCGATGCTGCTGAAGAACACGGTCACGGCGGCGAAACGAGCCTGCAAGTAGCTATTTCTGGTATAATGCGTAGAAGGAACGATGCGAGATCGCTTTCACATCCCGTTGTTATCTGAAGTCACAGCTGCGGAAATGCAAGATGCGCCTCAACCTGTACAAGCGATCTACGCAGAACTGGTCACATTAGGAGCAGAGCTGCTGGAAGTCAGCGAGAGTGCATTGGAACTGGCCGATGAGTATCAACAGCGTAACATTCTTACGCCGAAATTCTATGCTGACGGTCTTCATATAGCCATAGCCACCGTAGCGGAAGCTGATGTGCTGGTCAGTTGGAACTTTAAACATATTGTCCGTTTTGACAAAATCCGTTTGTTCAATGCTGTGCATTTGGAGTACGGTTATAAGATTTTGTCTATTCACAGTCCGCGTGAGGTGACCATCTATGGATACGCAAACGGTAGATACAATAGCCTTGATTCGGCAAATACGTGAGAATCATTATCAATATTTGCGCGGTAAAACACACGCCGAGCGGATCGCTTTTTACCGCGAACAAGCGCAAAAAATGCAAAAAAAGATAGCTATCTTGTCGGCAACAGAAACAACGGCGCAAGTCTCACCAGTTCAAAACCCAGCAGTCAGCCGTTAGCGCACTTTTGCAAATGCGCCCAATATCGCTTCAAGCTTGACGTGGCTTTGCCTGACAGGCGTAAAGACATTCATGTCTGTACCTGTGAAGCGTTACTAAAGCGATAACTGCGATTTCAGTTGTTCAAAGACCTGACAGGTTGTGCGAGCTGTATTCGCCCAAAACCTGTCAGGTCTGTTTAATAGCCAGCCAAGGAGGGACCTATGACCGAAGAACACGCGAAACCTGTTGTAGCGATCATTGGCGCGGGACCGGCCGGCCTGTTTGGGGCTAACAGCCTGGTCGAACAAGGCGCACGTGTCGTGCTGCTCAACCGCGACATCAAACCCGGCGGACTCGCCGAGTACGGCATCTACTACGATAAGTACAGCATCAAGGAAGGGCTGCGCAAGCAGTTCCGCAAGATTTTGGCCTCACCGGACATCACCTACTATGGCAACGTCCGTGTGGCCGAAGACGGCGACGTGACGCTGGCAGAGCTGCGGCAGATGGGGTTCGCCGCCATTATGGTCGCGGTGGGGGCACAGGGGACCAAGTGGCTCGGCCTGCCCGGCGAGGACTTGCGCGGCGTCTATCACTCCAAGCCGCTAATGTATCACTACAACAACCTGCCGCCGTACAGCGAGCAGGAATTCGCCATCGGCAAGCGCGTGGCGGTGATCGGCGTGGGCAACGTGATGGCCGACATCGCTCACTGGCTCACCCGCGATGTAAAGGTAGATGAGATTATCGGTGTGGCGCGACGCGGTCCGGCGGAAGTCAAGTTCACCCGGCAGGAGATGGAGTACATCGCCCGCAACTTCGACCTGGAAGACCTGGATGCGGAAATCGCGCGCGTGGCCGACCGGGTGCGCGCGGTGGGCCAGGACCCGGACGAAGCCAAGAACTTCATCCTGTCGGCGCTGTCGCGCAAGGCGTTGGAGCCGGTCTCGGCGACGCGCATCCGCTTCCGCTTTCTCTCATCGCCCAGACGCATCCTGGGCAACGCCGAAGGCGGCGTGGCCGGGCTAGAGGTGGATGACACGGAACTCGTCTTGCAAGAAAACGGCGAGACGCGCGCCCGCCGTCTCGATACGCAGCGCGTGCTGGACGTCGACACCGTCATCTTCTGCATTGGCGACCGGGTGAGCAATCGGTTCGGCCTGCCGGTGCAGTGGAACGAGTTCGTGAAGCACGAGCATCCCCGCTATCCGGTCGAGGGTGAGAGTTACGAAGTGTTCGACCCGGAGGCCAACGCGCCAATCGAGGGCATTTTCGTCGCCGGGTGGGCGCGCAAGGCCAGCAAGGGTCAGGTGGGACTGGCACGCAAGGACGCCTACAACTGCGCGGAAGCCGTGATGCGCTACATCGGCGATACGCCCGGCTACGATCCGCATGCAGGGGAAAAACTCGCCGCGCGGCTGGCGCAGCTCAACAAACAGCTTGTGCGCAAAGACGACTGGCGCCGGCTGGAAGCCGTCGAGCAACAGAAGGCCGCCGAGTTGGGCGTGGAGTCATTCAAATTCAAGAGCAATGCGGAGATGTTGGCGGCGATGGGGCTAGGGTAAGATATCCAGGCGCGCGGCTATCTCGCGCAGCAAAAATTCCGCTTGTGCAAATGGAATCCGGCGTTGCTTATATGCAGCGACGACAACACCAACAGTGCCGCATACGGATAAATTCAAGCGGCGCGCCTCTGCACGCGCCGCTTCGTCGTCGAGTAGAACTAATGGTTGAGGAAAGGTTTGCGCCAGGGCCAACACGGCCCGTTCGCCAGAACCCAAGACTATGGGCGGCGTGTAGCCTGATAGTATCGCTTCCGACACGGCGATCACCGGTCAACGGTGTTGTTCCCAAAAGAGACGAACGATCGAAGCTTCGATTGCACCTCGCGCGATTCTTCCATCTGATTTACCTCCGAAAATCTCTCAAACGTGAGGTTCAGTCATCCTGAGGCGGATGCCATTCACGCGCGGTTTACGATTCTAACAGTTCTTTCAACACCACGACCTATATACCCGTGGGTGTTCTTCCACGTAATAGATGACCGGCGCTGTATCCAAAAAGAGCCGTTTGACAGTTCTTAGCCAGTGCGATAATGGCATTTCACTCGCTCCATTGCATTCGCCTTTGTTCATCAGACTCGCGCCGCGTGCGAGAAACCCATTCTTGTGCATCTTCGCCTAGCATTGGATAAGTCGCCATGCCGCGAATATCACGCCACTTGTAGCGGGGCTTTTCCTGAACGACAGTCTGTCGGGTACGCTCAAGGATATACGCCGCCAAACGGAGTTGTTCATCTATCTGAAGCATATCTATGAGTTGTATCAACTCATTGTAGGTTGTCGTCATCGCTGTCCTCCTGGTGTTTTCTCTCATTCTACCCCCTATTCCTCTACCGTAAACCGCCCCCCATCACTCCGCCCAAACACCTCCGGGAAGTACATCTGGGACGCCGTCGCCGGGATCACGTTGTAGGTCCCTGGGACGCTGGCACGCATAATGTAGCTGTACTCGTAGGTTCCGCGCGGCAGGTAGGTGGCGAAGAGCGCGATCTTTTCGTCGCGCATCTCCGAGTGCGAGAACCACCACCAGCCCCAGCCGTACCAGCGATACCAGGCGTCCTCTTCTTCGGCGGTGAGATTGCGCACACCCGGTCGCTCGCCGACGACGCTTGTGGTGTTGAGGGTGACGTCCACCGCCTCGCAACCGGCGGGCAATGGGTCTTCGACGACGACGTAGTACAGGTCGGTAGGCGCGACGACGGTGAGCTTCACGCGGATGACGTCGCCGACCTGCGCGCTATCCACGGATACTTGCGGGTCCTCCACAAGACTGTACTGCCGCGCGATGATGATGCCGCGATCCAGCGCCTTCACCTGGTCGACGGGCAGGAAGTAGCGCAAATGCGCGGTGTAGTAAAGCTGCCCCTCCCCGGTTTGCCCGCCGGATGCCGGGAGACGCTCGATGATGAGCCGGTTTCCTTCCTCCACGAGCAATTCGGCGATGGAGACCGTGAGTTTTTGGCTTTCATCCAGGGTGGTCACATCTATGTCGCCTTGCAGCAGCACCTCGCCGTTTAGCGTGACGGTGTAGCTGAAGTCGCCGCGCAGTTCGCCCGTGGCGCGCATGTAGGCCACCAGCGCCATCAACGACCACGACGTGGATTGCGTTGTGCCCCAGTAGCCTTCCTTGCGGACGTTCATCAGCCAGCGGACGATGTTGGGCAGCAGGTCGCTTTCGGGATTGTGACGCGCCATCGCCCAGAGGACAGTGGCGGTGGTGCGGATGTCGGTGTTCATGTTCCAGTAGTCGGGCTGCGCCTCTTCCCAGTGCGTGCCGGTGGCGCTGTAGATGGCGGCTCCGTTGAGATCGGACAGCAGCGTTTTGATGCGGGTGTCTTCCGCCGGTTCCAGCAACCCCAGGGCCACCGCCAGCGTCGCCCGCCCGTAGTGGTCGAGCAGATGGCGCACCTCGAACAGTTTGATCGCCCGCGCCAACTCGCCGGCCGGTTCCGCGCCACTCACGAGATTGATGTACTCGCCCAGAACGTAAAGCTGGTACGCCAGACGGTTGGCCTGCCAATGGGGCATGGCCTGATCCGCCGAAACGAGGTTAGTGCGCAGAAAGCCGGCGGCTTTGTGCATCACGGCCTTGTCCACGGTGAAGCCGGTGCGGTGCGCTTCCAGCATCCCTTGCAGCACGTAGGCCGTCAGATAGGGGTTGCTGATGTCGGTCTGCCACCAGCCCCAGCCGCCGTCATATTTCTGCTGCGCATAGAGCCGTTGCAATGCCACGCCGACTTGTTCCGTCAACGCCGCCTTGAGTCCAGGGCGGGCGATGCCCATTTCCTCCAACGCCTGGTAGGTGAGGACGTTGGGCAGGAAGCGGCTGACGGTCTGCTCGACGCACTCGTAGGGGAAGTGCTCCAGATAGGTCAGCGCGTCCGCTGTGGCCGCCGTGAGCGAGCCGTCCAGTTGCACGGTCAACTCGCCCTGGGTGGGGTCGAACACGCGCGGCAGTTGCACGATTTCCTGGCGCAACTCCGGGCCGGCGAGCCGCCCGGCAGTGCCCACTACCTCCGGCGTCGAATAGCGGTAGACGGGCAGAGTGTCCTCGCGCCCATCGTAGTAGCCGTCACCCCAAGCCTCCATCCGCACGGTGACTTTCTCTTCGGGCAGCGCCGTAACCGGCCACACAACCTTGACCTTGTCGCCGGCCGGAATGTTCACCGTCTGCTGGGTCGCACCTGCGACTTCCAACCCCTCGACGGTCAGCGTCACCACGGCAGAGACCGCCGCGCCGGTGTTGTTGTGTACGATGGTCGCAATCTCCGCCCGGTCGCCCACGACGAAGAAGCGCGGCAGCACAGGGCGCACGAGCAGATCGAGCGTGCTCAGCACGTCCACGTCGGTGCGGCCCACGAGCGTCTCGGCGGTGATGCCCCGCGCCTGCATGCGCCACGTGGTTAGATTGTCGGGCAGCTTCACTGCCACCCGCGCACGCCCATCCGTACCGGTGCGCACGACCGGGTCCCAAAACGCGGTATCTGCAAAGTTAGTACGGATGAAATTGTCGCCGTCGCCGCCGCCCCCGCCGCCTTTAGCTGCGGGCGCGAGTTCGCGGTTGTAGGCTTCCATGGCCACCGCCAGCGCCGCCGACGTGCGCACGCCCAATCCGCGCCGGCTCCAGAAGCGCTCTAGTAGCGTCGGGCCGGTTTCGTCGGCCAATGCCAGCACCGCCAGGTCGGCCAGCCGCAGCGACAGTTCCGCCACCACCGGCTTGCCGGCGTGATCCGTCACCAGCACATCGTAGATTGCCGTCTCGCGGGGCCGGTAGTACTCGCCGCTTTCAATCGACCGGTCGGGCGTGAGCGTGATCGTCAGCTCCTTCTCTTCGGTAGAGACCGGCAGCAGCACCGTCCCCATCTTGAACGAGGCCAGCGCGTCCGGCGACTGCGCCGATCCCTGCACGATGACGACGGAGACGAAGATGTTGGGGATGTGTGCCGCGGTGATGGGGATGCGCAGGACTTCGCTGTTGCTGTACAGTTCGATGACGGCGGTTTCGAGGATGTGCCCGCGCTCAATCGTCACCAGCGCGTTTACCGTGCCGCTATACGGCGAAGGGATGAGGATTTCGGCCACGTCGCCCACCGCATAAGTGTCTTTGTCGGTGATCAGGTCGATGCGGTTGTTGCTCTCCTGCCGCCAATACGCCGCGCGCCCGCCCCACACCCAGACGTAGGTGCTGCTGCGGATGACGTTGCCGCGCGCGTCCTTGCCCGTGGCGCGGATTTTGTAGCTGCCCGATGACGGCGGCGTGAAGGTCGCCACTGCCTTGCCGTCGGCCCCCGTTGTCACGGTGGTCGTGTAGATGGGGACGTCTTCCACGGCCCACGTCCAGTAGAAATTGCCGTCCTCGGCCTGCTGGCGGACGTTGTACCAGCGATGTTCCATAAACACGACTTCCAGTTCCCCGGCGGCGACGGGCGCGCTGTCCCAATCTACGGTCAGGATGTCCACGCCCCGCGCCTCGCCCGCCTTGGCGATGCGTCCCTGCGGGGCCAGGCCGATGTAGAACTCGCCCTTGTGCACGATGGTTGTCGTGCGATTGCTCACATACTGGTCGTTGATGTCCGTCACGTTCGCCTCGATGGTGAAGCGGCGGCTGGTCAGTTCCTCGGCGATGTCGGCGGGGATGTCGATCACGACGCGCCCCTGCTCGTCGGTGACGGTCTCGCCGCTGGCGACGAGCCGCCCGTAGCTGCCGTACCCGCCCCGCTCGCGCTCCCAATCGTAATCGGTCCAACTGTAGTAGGGACACTTTTCGCCGCGCGGGCATTGGTAGTTGAAGCCATAATCGGCGCTGAGAACGTTCCAGTTCACCCGCGCATTGGCGACCGCCCCGCCGAAGTAGTAGCTGGCCTCGACGACGGCGCGAATGGTCTCGCCGTTGAGATAGGCGTCGCGGTCGGTCGTCACCGTTACCTGGAACTCCGGCTTGCGGTACTCGGCCAGGGTGAAGCTGGCGCCGGTGTAGAAACCCAGGTCCGGCTCCTGCATTTGGATGTAATACGTGCCCAACGGCGCGGCCTCGTCGAGCGTCAACTCGCCGAAGAGCGTGCCCATATCGCTCAGAGTCAGGCGTTCGTTGTACAGTTCCTTGCCCTGGGGATCGTCAACCCGCACGGTCAATTCGCGCAGATCCGCCGGAATCGTGTAGTTGGCGTCATCGTCGGCGCGGACGATACCTTTGAAATAAACGGTCTGGCCCGGCCGGTAGATAGGCCGGTCGGTGTACAGGTAGCCCGCGTAATGGCCCGAACCGTAATCGGCGCTCACGTCGAAATCCCACGGACGGATACCGCTGTCCCAAGCGTTGAAGGCGACGGCAAAATCCGCGTCGCCGGGCTGGCCGGAGAACGCGAAGTAGCTGTCCCACAGTTCCGTTTCATCCCGGGCGGCGCTGAGGTAAACGCCGTCGCTATCCGTCTGGCCTTCACTATGCCAGTCGAGGTCCTGTCCCTTGAAACGAATAGGCAGGTTGGGAACCGGCTCACCCGTCGCCAAATCCGTGGCCCACACCAGCGCCTCGGTGCGTGTCTGCTTCATCGTTAGATTGATGTGCGAGCGGATGAAAACGTGCTGCGCGGGACGCGCGTAGCTATCATACTGCCACACCTCCGGCGCGGTTAGTTGGAGGAAGTAAATGCCCGGCGGCAGTTGGTCGCCGCCCGCATCCACCATATCGAGGCGAATCAGGCGCGCCGTATTGCGGGGCGGATCCACCGACACAGACCAGCGGCGCACCAGATCGGCGGCGGGGGGGTGGAAATTGTTGCGAAAATCGTAATTGCGGTAATCGTAAAAGCGGGTGAAATCCTCCACGCTGAGGCGATAAAGTTCCGCATCCAGCCGGGAGACATTGCGATAGCCCGCGTAAATGGCGGTATCGGTGTACGTGCTGAAGGTGCTCAGGTCGCCGATGGTGTTGAGTGTGGCGTAAGGCGACAGATCGCCGGTCGTGAAGCGCAACCGCAGTGTCTCGCCCAACGGCATACCATATTTGTCGGGTGCTGCGCCATCCAACGTGACGTTGTAAACCGTCGCCGGCTCCAGGCTCAGGGAGATGCGGACTTCGGTGTCGGCCTCAGACCAGTACGTATACACCGAGGTCGGCTGCGGGATGATGCGCACGTAGTCCATAAAGCCGTCACGCTGCATCGGGCTGGCGAAATCGATCACGATGTCGCTATAAGGGCTGACGTTCGTTTCGCCGTTTGTGGGTGAGGTAGAAATAACGCCGGGATCGTTGACGGTGTAGAAGCGCCATGCATACTGTTGCGGCAAAGTGACATCACTATGGCGAGCGTGCGCCGTGTTGGACAGGACGGCATAAGGCCTGACGTTGCGGGGCAGCGGCGCAGCGGGAATGAAGGTCATCGACTCTTCAGCGATGATAGTTTGCCCACCGCTCCAGCGGAACGTTCCGGCGATCGGTTGATCGTTGATACTCAACATAAACGCAGCTTCGACCGAGGCGTGGTCCATCGGCTGGTTGAAGGTCATGCTGATGACCGCGTTAGGCCCGATGTGTTGTTCCTCTGTGCCCGGTGTCCACCTGAGAAGTAGGGGGCGTTGCGTGGTGAACGTCCACGTGTAGTCTTCCGCCAACGGCGAGCCAGACGTATCGCTCAGGCCCGCCACGCGCACCGTGTAGACCGTTGCCGGGAGGAAGCCGCCTTCAGGGTGGAAGCGGTAGATCGACGTGTTGAGCCACTCGCCTGTCCCCTGCACCGGCGGCGTGAAGGTGAGCGGGTTGGGCAATGCCGCCTGGTTGCCGATTGCCGTGAGCGGCACGACGGGGCGGTTGAAGACGACGGTGACGCTCGTATCCGGCGCGACATCCGCGCTATCGGGCGCAGGCTGCACCTCGCTGACCACCAGATGTCCCACGGTCTGGAACTGGAACGCAACGGGATCGGCCAACGCCGTCCCTTCGGCGTTGCGCGCCGTTGCCCCCACCGTAACGCGGTAGCTTGCGTCGCGCGCCAGCGGTTCCGCCGGCTTGAAGACAAGCGTGCGACTGTCGGCCCACTCCAGCTCCCCATTGACGGACGGCTCAATAGCGAACGCCTCCGCCACACTGTCGGCGTCCATCGGCTGGTCGAAGACGAGTTCGATGGGCGCGTCGAGCGCCTGGGCTTCGCCGGTCTCCGGCGCGCGGTAGAGCAGGCGCGGGGGCGGATATGGAATGGCCGGCGTCGGCGACGCCTGCGGTGGCTGCGTGAGCGTCGGTACGGGCGTGAGGGGAACTGGCTCTTTCGTTCCTGTCAACCACTGGCATGATGTTGACAGCAACGCCAACAACAGCACGATCGACATCCAACGCATGGGGAACTTCCGCTTTTTCATACGCGCCTCCGAAAAGAAACTACGAATGTTGCTTGAGGGTTGTTAGTGCTTGAGCAACGGCACGAAGCCGGCCTGTGCGAAATGATGATCTGTTGTGAGTGCCTCTGTTTTGACAAACAGACTGGCCCAACCTGCCGTATCGACAAAAACCTCAGACACTATCTCGATCCCCGTCTAGCGATTCGGTCAGATAGACATCATGATCTTCAGCCACGCCCACGATGTCACATTCCAACGTTCCAAACAAGGCTCTTAGGGGATCCAGGGGCTTAGCCGACTGCACGGTACTGTAAATCGGTTCTTGGCGAACGATTTCATCAATCCATTTCAGGATCATTTGTCCTGGCTCAGTTCCCTGAACCTTTGCCTCTTCTTCAAGCAAAACGTAGGTTCTTTCGGGTACACGCAATGTAACGAGGCGTTCCATAGTTTTCACCTCCCTCGTTTTTATCCATTGTATCACAAATCTGCTCTTATGGCCCCTCGCCCCCTTCATCCGGCGTGAGCGGCGCGAGGTCGGCGAGGGTCTGCTGCCACGAAGGCGTGCCGGGCGCGTAACCGGAGATGCGCACCAGCGTCCCCACTTCCGCCCAATCGAACAGCGTTTTGGCGTCGCCTTCATCCATAATGATACAACCGAAAGACGCCGGATAGCCCAGAACGCCACGCGAGAGGCGCGTCCCGTAGTGAGTGATGGGCAACTCGTGGATGCCGTTGAAGAACCCCTCGTCCTCTTCATAGACGCCCATAAAGTAAGGCATGTCCAGCCGCCAGCGCTGCGCGAAGGCCATTTCCTCTTTGAACAAAATCTGAAACTGTCCGGGAATGGTCGGCGTGCGCGAAATACCGCTGGAAATGGTGAACGTATACACTTGGGTGTCGTACTCGAAGACATACATGCGTTGTTTCGGCAAATCGATCTCGATGCGCTTGCCCGGCGTGAGCGGATAGGGGAACAACACATCGATGGAGGGGATAACAATTTTCTGCCCGATGTCGATCGCGCCAGGATCGATGTCGGGATTGGCGCGTTCGAGCTGGTAACGGGGCATGTGATGGTTAAAGGCAATGAGCGAGAGCGTGTCGCCGGGTTGCACCACGTAAATGCGCTCCGGGTGGCGGATGTGCGCCTCGGCGCGATGCTGCCCGTCGTAGAGCGCCGCGAGTACGTTTTTCAATGTCGGGCCGATATCGAGCAGTCGCTCTTCGCCCACCTGCGGCGCGACTTCATCCAGCCACACCTTGACCTGCGCGGCGTTCACGTACAGCTTGACGCTCTGGCCTTCGACGCGCGATTCGAGCCAGGCCGCGATGCGTTCTGGCGACGCGGTAAATTCGGCGCGATAGCCGCCCGGCAACTCGTTTTCCAGCAGTTCGCCCGTGAGTGGATCGTCCACGACGAGTGTGAACGGCTGCGCCAGCCACGTCTGCGCCTGGGTGCGCGCGGGTTCCGGTGTGGCCACTTTCGGCGGGACGGCCACCGGCGCCAGTTCGATAGAGGACATGCCCTCCGTCAACGCGCGCCTCACATGCCCAGCAGCCTCTTCCACGTCAAGGCGCTGACCCGGCTGCCCGTCCGTCGCAACGACGCGCCCACCGTCGAGCGTCAGGCTTGCATCGACCGGCGCGCGCTCCACCGCCGCCGCGATTCGCGCGACAACTTCACGCACCAGTGCCGGGTCCGCGGGGATAATGACCGGTGCAACGATCTCATTGTGCTCGCGCAAGCCGGCGAACAACGGCGCATCCCCGTTGGCATCGCGGCCTACGTTGTATGCGGCCTGCGCCGTCGCGCGGACGTCATAACGCTGCCCCACGTCCACCCAGGTGACGCGCCACGACTGCCCGGCAACCTGCACATCCACGCCGACCGTTTCTGGCGCAGGCAGCCCGCGCGTGAGCGCCGTGACGGCCTCATCGACCGTCAGGCCGCTCACATCGATAGTCTGCACGCGCACACCGGGCAAGATCGTATCCGCCGGGTGGCGCAGCGCCAGCCATGCCGTCACCACAAAGATGACGAGCATCAAGCCAAGCAGCGCCGCCAGCACGCGCATGGCGGTTTTGAGCGTGACAGATGAGTGGTGCTTTTGTGATCTTTCGGTCATGGCGTCACCATCTACAATGGAGAAAATGACTGCTTCAGAATACAATATTTGGACGAGATGTTGATGAAAAAAACAGTGCTAGATCTTAGTAGCGCATACTTACGTGAGGGCCAGTCATCGTAAGACAACTCGCTCGTTACGAAGCAGTGTAAATGTATCTATGTATGCAACGGAAACTTTTTCGCAAACATTAGGGATTTGAATCTTCCCGGCTATTTTCCCCAATCGTCCCTGATTTTGTTCGTGCTTGCGCGCCTCCATCGTCACAACAACCAGGTTGTACGCTTTGGCTTGAGCGATTACCCATGGGTCAGCGCCTGACAAGAATTCTTGTACATGTTGCGGCTCATATAGGCGCACTGCCAGATCGGCAATTTCGCGGTATGCATCTTGTACTGCTTCATCAGGTTGTACAAAAAGAGCATCCTTGTTTACATTCGCCCAATGCGCCAATTCATCACCGGAATCGGCGATCTCTTCATACACCAGTATGGGGCTACATATTGCCCGTCGTTCAGCCAGACGAGAAAGCCCTTCCCAAAAACCTGGCGCAATATCAAACGCATAATAACGCCGGTGAGCTTCGATGTAAACATTAGCATCCAGGCAATAGGGCATCCTTCCCCCTAGAACTCCTGCAAGGCATTAACCAATGTTTGAGGCCTGGTATTTAACAACTCGGAGGCTTCTTTGTACAAAACTGTTCCCTCTCGCACAGCTTGGGCCACTTCAGCTACAAGCAGGCGACCATTGCGAGTGCGGAAATTCCGATAAAAGTCTCCACCTGCCATCTCGCCAGTCTGACTATCGAAAAATTCACGCATTTCTTGCCTGGCCTGATCATAAATCTGCCGAAAAGTTTGCTCCTGGAGTTGCCCAATCTCGTATCCGCGAATTAGCACGACAAAGACACTCACCTGAAATTCTTGAGCGAGGTTTTGAAACGTTTCGAGATCAAGAATGCGGTTTTCCAGACGCTCTATCAGCAATGTGCCAGGAACCAATAGGTCAGCGGCAATCTGGTTACATAAACGTTCTATGGCCAACGTTTGTCGTTCAGGCAAAGCTGCTTCGGGATTAGAGATGCCACTTGTGCCTGTCCACAAATGTCCCAGTTCATGAGCAAGGGTGAAAATACGGCCCTTGACCGTGTCTTTAGCGTTCAAGAAAATGAGAGGCGCATAACGGTCAGTAAGCGCAAAGCCTCGAAATTCGTGTACAGAAAGTGCACGGTGCGTATTGCTCAAAGCGTAGCCACTTTGCAATACCATAATCCCTGCAAGCTCAGCCTGCCGAACAAGAAAACGCAAATGCTCATCCGCAGATTTAACATCTCGCGCAGTTGGAATAGGTAAAGCGAGCGTTCTTCGAATCGCTCCACTGATGACTTGTGGAGAATCGTCAACAGAGAATTCTCCAATAAAAGATAATGGCGGCTGGTTTTCTTCAATGCGCCGTTCACGAAGCCAATCGCGCTTACGTAAGGCATCGTTGAGGACATCTTCTAACTCAGGGCTGTATTTCCCACGTTCAGGTTCCGGGAGGGTGCGAAAATCAGGAATGGGAAGTACTGTCGTAGGTGGATTAGAAAGAAACAGGTAACCGAACGGTATATGCAAAACGCGCGCCAATGCTTGCGCTTGCCGAAAGGTAGGAAACTCTTGCCCTCTCTCCCATCGTTGCAAGCGTTGCGGTTTTGCGCCCAGACCGATTTTCTGCGCCAATTGTTCTTCGGTTAACTCAAGACGTCTGCGCGCCCACTGAAGAACATGCGGGTTAATTTTTGCTTGTGTCATGGCCTGACCTGCTCAGTGTCTCTTTAGTTGAAGTATAGCAGGTTTTATACCCTATGCCAACTCATACCTTAGCTTTTTCTCATGCCCAGTTTTCAACAGATCTCTTCTCCCGCCAACAACGGACGCGCGTCGAATCGCCGCCCCAGAATAGCAGCGCAGAAAACGCCCGCCGCCAGCAGAGCCGCCGCCCCCGCACTGATGAAGATGACCGGCAGCCCCAGGCTATCGGAGAGCAAGCCACTGAGCGGCGTGGTAATGAGCGGCGCGAGGCCACGCGTGGCCGCGTTCATCAAGGATTGCAGTGTAGATGTCCACGATTCAGGCGCGCGCTCGTCAATCAGGCTGACGTTCCCCACAAAGTAAAGCGCGAACCCCATGCCCTTGAGCATCGCAAAAGCCAGGATCAGCCAGGGCTGGCGCACCAATCCGAAGCCCAGGAAAGCGATGCCGACAAGGCTATAGGCCAGCGATACAGCAACCGGTTTGCCGAGTTTGCGGAAAATCACCCCACTGTACTGCATCACCGGCAACTCGGCGAGCGCCGAAAGGCCAAAGAGCGCACCGACCAGAGCCTGCCCGCTGCCGAGTCAATCCATGTAAACGCCGGAGAACGTCCCGTACATCCCTTCCGTGACGCCGACCAGCGAAACCGCCACAAGCAGCGCAATCAAGCCCTGGTCCCGACTGACATTGCGCAGGGTGGGCGCAGCCGCAGTCCCAGCGACGGAGGTGCTCACCGAGTGACGATCCAGCGGGGCGCTCTCTTCCAATCCCGTCGCCGCCCACAACACGGGCAAGGTCAACACGCTCGTCACGATGAACATCGCCTGAAAGCCCCAGCGTTCCCACAACGCACCGCAGACCAGCGCCGCCAGGGCAAAACTCAGCGAGCCCCACAGGCGCAGCTTGCCATAGTCGATGCGGTGACGGGTCGCCATGCGCGCGATCATGCCGTCGCCGATGGACATCATCGGGCTGAACAACAACGCGCGCAACAGCGCCAGGACTAACAAAGGCGCAAACGGCGCGCAAAGATGAAAAAGATGAGCAATGCCCCCGTCGCTCCAATGGAAATGAGCAGCATGCGCTTCTGCCAGCGCCGCCGGTCGGCCAGCAGCGAAAGTGCCGGACCGACGAACAACGTCATCAGCGGGAATGCGGTCGAGAGGATGCCGATTTGCAGGCCGCTAAGGCCCAGGCGGGCAAAATAGACGTTGAAGAACGGCATTTGCGCCCCCATCGTAGCCCACAGACTGAAGTAGTAAATTGAAGCACGCCAGTATGGACTGCGCCCGGAAGCATGTTTTATCTCTGCCATAGTTTTTCGTAGACGCGCAAAAGTTGGCGTCCGGTTCGACTCCACGAGAAATGTTTATCCGCGCGCTCGCGCAGCCGCACGCCAAGCTGCGCTGCACCTGCGGGATCGTGCAGGATCGCGCGCAACGTCTGCGCCAGTGCGTCGGCATCCCCCACAGGTGAGGCATACAGCCCCAGGTTGTTCAGATATTCGCGGCTCACGGGCGTGTCATAGACCACCACCGGCAGCGCCATCGCCATGTAGTTGAGGATTTTGCCACTGCCCTCTGTCGCCGAAATCTTGGGCGCGGCGGCCACGTCGCCGAGCGCCAGATGGGCGGGAATGTCCTCGTAGGGCATCTTGCCGGTGAAGATCACGTCCTGGTCGGTGAGACCCAGGGTGTGGGCATAATGGCGGTAGTGTTCAACTTGCGGAAAGCCCATCACCAGAAAGGAGACGGCCTCGCCCTGCGCCCGCAACGACGCTGCGGCTTGCAACAACTGCGGAACGCCCTGGTAATCGGCCAGCAAGCCCAGATAGACGACGACCTGCCGTCCCGCCGGAATGCCCAATGCTGCGCGCCGCGCCAGCCGGTCCTCCGGCGTGATGCACGTGGGATACAGAAAATCCAGGTTGACACTGTCGGGCAAAGGATAAACATGCTCCGTGCGCTTGAAAACGTCGTTGAGCAATTCCGCACTGTGCACGGTGCTGGTGATAATCGCGTCCGGCATTTCGACAATGCGCTCTTCCAGCCGGCGCCACCAATAATAGCCGATGCTGTCCTTCTTCAAAAAATGGTGATCGAGCATCTCGCCCGTCAGACTGCCCTGGAAATCGAACACCAACGGCACGCGCAGCAGTGTGGCGAGCACTTTGCCGATCAGCGCGCCTTCGTGCAAATGCCCGTGGATGAGGTGGGGCCGCCAGCGCAGCGCCGTCCACAGGGCCTTCCACGAGAGCAGTACATCGAACGCGATCTTGTGCCGCGAAGAACCGACCTCGTAATCGGAGCGCCAGGGCGTCGGGGCGCAACGCACGATGTCCAGGCCGGGCATATCGCGCCCCAGGTAGTAGGTGACGATGCGCACCTGCATCCCCTGCGCCATGAGCGCGCGCGCCTCTTCCAGGATACGGATATGGCAGCCGTAGTCCAGGAAAAAGGACGTGGGGGCAATCATCAAGATACGACGTGATGGTGAAGGCATCCTATGTTCAGTAGCCTGGCGAAGATTGCTGTTTCCCCTGTCTGCAATCCTCGCCGGGTTTGTCCTTTCAGTAATTATCCGTTTCCTGCAACGCCGCCAACTCCAGGTCATCTCCCGGCGGCTCGTGATGGCGACGAATCAGAGCCACCGCACGCAGCGGCGCACCAGCCTGTTCTGCCAGCGCCGCGCCCCACGCAGGGTGCATCCGGCGGACGACAAATCCACGACGCAGACCACGCGGTTCACCTACGCTCCAACGGGCAGCCCAGCGCGGCGTGAAATGTTCTCCCAAAACGGCGATCACGCGATCCCACAGACGCGGCGGCGCCTGGATTTTACCAACATCATGGAGCAGCGCGGCGACGAGCACATCGGGATCGAGATGACCCTGAGCCTCCAACGCCCGGCAGATGGCAATCCCATGATGTTGCTCGGCGCGAGGCATACGCCGAAAAAGGCCCAACAAGGCCGGATCGAGATAACGCGCAGCGTAAGCGACATCGACCGGGCGAAAAGAAGTCCAGAACGTCGTAAAAAACTGCGCGACCCGATACCGCACGCGCGCCCACGTTAGCATAAGCCTACCGATCTCACTTTCATCAGGCGTCACGCGGTTCTCACCTCAGAATACATTCTTACCGCAGAGAGCGCGGAGAACGCGGAGTTTTTAGGTTTCCCTCTGCGTCCACTGCGTACTCGGCGGTGAAAGAGAGGCCCACCGCGTAACTGCTATTTCACATCAAGTGAAGTCTTTTTGTCATGCTAAAGAGAGAGAGCCTTCACTTGCCCAACCAGAGAACGATTATAGCATAGTAGGAAAGAAGATGAAGTATCGCCAAACCACGTCGCAGCCACGGGGAAAACCCGCCTGAGCAAGATACGGAAGAACTGACATCCTTTCAGTCGGAAGGATTGATGCTCTTCCGCATTTTGCTTGTCGCCGGATGCGCAAAAGGGTGTTATAATCCAGGCGTAATGAAGTTTTCCGTTTCATCCGTTGAATCCGTTGACCAAGAGAACAGTGACGAAAACAACACGACTGACCCGTGAAGAGGTAGCACACATCGCCGCCCTGGCGCACATCGCTTTGGGCGAGGCGGAGCTGGCGCTGTATCAGGAACAGCTCTCGGCGATTCTGGACCACGCCGCGCAACTGCAAGCCCTGGACACAGACGCCATTCCACCAACGGCGAGCGTGCTGCCGCTGCGCACCGTCCTGCGCGAAGATGAAACGGCGTCCACGTTGCCCGTCGCAGACGCCCTGGCGAACGCCCCCGCCGTGCGGGACAACTGTTTTGTCGTCCCGCCGGTGCGTTAATGAAAATCTGTCAACGGATTGAACGGATTCTAACGGATTTTTAGTGTAACGATTCTGTCAACGGATTGAACGGATTCTAACGGATTTTTAGTGTAACGATTCTGTCAACGGATTGAACGGATTCTAACGGATTTTTAGTGTAACGATTCTGTCAACGGATTAAACGGATTCTAACGGATTTTTAGTGTAACGATTCTGTCAACGGATTGAACGGATTCTAACGGATTTTTAGTGTAACGATTCTGTCAACGGATTAAACGGATTCTAACGGATTTTTAGCTTGCAACCTGTAACGACTTTCCGAGGATTGGCGTGAGTGATCTCTACAACCTGACGATCCACGAAGCTATGGACGCGCTGCGACGCGGCGACATCACCTCGGTCGCGCTGACGCAAGCAGTGCTGGAGCGCGTCCTCGCTGTGGATAATGACATCTGCGCTTACCTCACGCTGACGCCTGAAGCGGCGCTGGAACAGGCTGAAGCTGCCGACGCCGCGCGCGCAGCCGGCAAAGATGCGCCACTGCTCGGCATTCCCATTGCGCTCAAGGACAACATTTCCACGCAGGGTATCGAGACCACCGCCGGTTCCAAAATCCTCGACGGCTACGTGCCGCCCTTCGATGCCACGATCGTCCGTAAGCTCAAAGCGGCAGGGGCGGTCGTCCTGGGCAAGACCAACCTGGACGAATTTGCGATGGGGTCGAGCACAGAGAACTCGGCCTTTTTCCCCACGCGCAACCCGTGGGACGTGACGCGCGTGCCCGGCGGTTCCAGCGGCGGCAGCGCGGCGGCAGTCGCAGCAGGCGAGGCGGTGGCGGCGGTGGGAACGGATACTGGCGGCTCGGTGCGGCAGCCGGCGGCGCTGTGCGGTGTGGTCGGCGTGCGGCCCACCTACGGGCGCTGCTCGCGGTACGGGCTGGTCGCGTTCGCCTCGTCGCTGGATCAACCCGGCCCGCTCACCCGCGACGTGACCGATGCGGCGCTGATGCTTCAGGTGATGGCCGGCCACGATCCGCAGGACGGAACAACGCGGCCCGATCCGGTTCCCGACTACCTCGCGGTGCTGTCGCCGGATGTGAAGGGCTTGCGTATCGGCGTGCCGCGCGAGTATTTTGCCGAGGGGTTGCAGCCGGACGTCGAGCGTCTTGTCCACGAGGCGTTACAGATGTTCGTCGAATTGGGCGCGGAACTGGTGGACATCCACCTGCCGCACACCGACTACGCGCTTTCGACGTACTATCTCGTCGCCCCGGCAGAGGCCAGCGCGAACCTGGCGCGCTTTGACGGCGTCCGCTATGGCTACCGCGCCGAGGGGCATTTCGAGACGATTGGCGACCTGTATGCGCAGACGCGCGGCGCGGGCTTCGGCCCGGAGGTGCTGCGGCGCATTATGCTCGGCACGTATGCGCTCAGCGCCGGCTACTACGACGCCTACTATCTCAAGGCGCAGAAAGTGCGCACGCTCATCAAAAGCGATTTCGACGCGGCCTTTGCGGGAACCGCAGGATGCGGCGTTGACCTGATCGCCGGGCCGACCTCGCCGGTGACGGCTTTCCGTCTGGGCGAGCGCACCGCCGATCCGTTGCAGATGTACCTGGCGGACATTTTTACCCTGTCGCAGGCGCTGGCAGGCATCCCGGCAATCAGCGTTCCGTGTGGCTTCGACGCGGACGGCCTGCCGGTAGGCTTGCAGCTCGCCGCGCCCGCCTTGCAGGAAGCGCGGATGCTCCACGCGGCGTTCGCGTATGAGCAGGCGACGGATTGGCATAAGCGACGGGCGGCGTTGTAAATCCTACCCAAACAGAATTTTTGAGTGAGTTCTTGTGCAGGGTTATTTTATGGAAACCGAAAAAAGCACTTGGAAGGATATTGTCGCCGATGCACTCCGCGAACTGGGAGGGCAGGCGCATTTATCGCAGATCAACGAGCATTTGAAAACGCATCCCAAGACCAAGACCAATCCAACCTGGCAAGCGACGATTCGGCGTGTCGTTAGACAATACACGATCTTTCAACCTGTTCCGCCGGAGAATAGTGGCATTTACAAACTAACGCACATTGCGCCGCCATTCCCGGAACCGCAAGATCTCAATACAGCAGATACAGACATTAATCACGACATAGCGCAGGGGATGTTGGTCGCGCTCGGTAATATCTACGGCTATGAAACGTTTGTGCCCGCGCATGATCAAACGGCCCGAATCTTCCAGGGGAAACCGTTAAAGGAATCGATCACGGTCAAGGATTGTACCGATATATTCAAGGGGCCAAATCTGGCAAAAATTAGAGAAATTGACGTTTTATGGTTCACCGAAGATGACTACGGGCTATTTCCCAGTTATGCGTTCGAAGTTGAACACACGACCCGGATAAAAAACGGTTTGGATCGTCTTTTGAAGATTCCCTCGCGCTTCGCCACGCGTTTGTTCATCATCGCGCCTGGACAAAGCGAGCAAGTTTTGTTTGAGCAACTGGTCAATCAAACGCCTTTCCGCGAACATCAGAACAGGTTTGTTTTTCGGCGTTACGAACAGTTGCAGGAGATTTACGAATTGGCTTTGCGCCATGAATCCCAACGCCAAAACTTTGGGGTCGTTGAGCGGTATCGAAAAACATAAACAAAGGGAGAGAGGTAAATTATGAAACTCGTCATTCCGATGGCCGGTCTGGGCACGCGGATGCGCCCGCACACGTGGACGCGCCCGAAGCCGCTGTTGCCGGTGGCCGGTAAACCGATGCTCGGCCACATCCTGGAGCGCTTCCGCAATCTGCCGATCAGTGAGTACGTCTTCATCGTGGGGTGGCTCGGTGAGCAGGTGGAGGCGTATCTGCGCGAGAATTATGCCATTCCGGCGCACTTTGTCGAGCAGAAAGAGCAATTGGGACAGGCGCACGCTTTCTGGTTGGCGCGCGAGCACCTCACCGGCCCGGTTTTTACGATGTGGGTGGACACGCTGTTCGACGATGCCGATTTCTCCGGCCTGGACGCCGAAGGGCTGGACGGCGTCATCTACACCTACGAGGTAGAGGACCCGCGCCGCTTTGGCGTCGTCGAGACCGGCGCGGATGGGTTTGCCACGCGGCTAATCGAGAAGCCCGAATCGATGGACAACAAGAATGTCCTCATCGGCCTGTACTACTTCCGCGAGGGCGAATGGCTGGCGCGCGCGTGCGAGGAACTAATGGCGCGTCACATCCAGACAAAAGGGGAGTACTACCTGGCGGACGCGATCAATCTGATGATCGAACAAGGCGCGCGTATCCAGGCGCGGCCGACCGGCGTCTGGCAGGACACCGGCAAGCCGGAGACGACCTTCATCACGCACCGCTATCTGCTGGAAAACGGCTGCGAGAACAGCTTCGAGACGCCCCGCCCCGGCGTGACGATCATCCCGCCGGTGTACATCCACCCGCGCGCCGTCATCGAACGCTCGGTAATCGGGCCGTATGTGTCGATCGGCCAAAACGTGCAAGTGCGTGACAGCATCCTGCGCGACACGATTGTAGACGAGGGTGTGGAGATCGAGGCGGTGATGCTGGAAGAGTCGATTATTGGCCGTTGGGTACATCTCGCGGGTCATTTTCGCAAGCTAAACATCGGCGATTCGTCTGTAGAGCTATAAGCTGTCAGCGATCAGCCATTTGCCATTCGCCGATTTTTGATTCGCCGATTCTTGATTCTTAGTTCTTGAGGGGGAACTTGATGATGTCTGATACGTTTGTTTCTGAACTCGCCAGGAGCATTCCGCCTTCTGGCATCCGCCGCTTCTTCGACATTGCGGCAACGATGGAGGATGTGATTAGTTTAGGCATTGGGGAGCCGGATTTCGACACGCCGGCGCCGATTGTAGAGGCCGGGATCACGGCGCTGCGCAACGGTGGAACGCACTACACGTCCAACTCCGGCCTCTTCGAGCTGCGGCAGGCTATTGCCGCGCATGTGCAAAGACTCTACGGGTTGCAGTACGATCCCGACCAGGAAGTCCTGGTGACGGTGGGGGTGTCGGAGGCGTTTTACATCGCGATGGCGGCCCTGCTGGATCCCGGCGATGAGATTATCTTCGCCGAGCCGTGTTTTGTGGCCTACGAACCGATAGCGATGATGGCCTACGGAACGCCGGTGGCCATTCCCACCACACCGGAGACGGGATTTCAAGTAACGGCGGAGATGATCGAGGCAGCAATCACGCCCAAGACGAAGGTGCTGTTTCTCGCCTCGCCCAACAACCCAACAGGGACGGTGATCAGCCGCGAGCGTCTTTCCGCCATCGCAGCTCTCGCGGAAAAGCACAACCTGGTGGTGATTTCGGATGAAATCTACGACCGGTTAGTCTACGGCGTGGAGCACGTATGCTTCGCCAGCCTGCCGGGGATGCGCGAGCGGACAATTGTGTTACAGGGCTTCTCCAAAGCCTATGCGATGACGGGGTGGCGCGTCGGCTATGTGGTGGGGCCGGAGACGTTGCTCGCAGAGATGCGCAAGTTGCACCAATACCTGATTATGTCCGCGCCGACGGTGTCACAGTGGGCGGCGTTGAAGGCGTTGGAAGTAGGCGAGCCGTTCGTCCAGGAGATGCACGCGCGCTACGCGCGCCGCCGCAAATTGGTCGTGGAGGGCCTCAATGCGATGGGCCTGGCGTGCACCGAGCCGCACGGCGCGTTCTACGCCTTCCCATGTATCCAGAGCACCGGCCTGGACGACAACGAATTTGCCGAGCGGTTATTGCAGGAAGAACGGGTCGCCGTCGTGCCGGGACGCGCTTTCGGCGCATCCGGCGCGGGCTTTGTGCGAATGTCGTATGCAACCTCCTACGAAAAACTCGAAATCGCATTGGAACGCATTGCCAGGTTTGTTAAACGCATAAGATGAACCCTACGGAATACGAAGCCGTCATCGGTCTCGAAGTCCACGCGCAGATTCACACGCGCGCGAAGATGTACTGCGCCTGCCCGGTGGTAGCGGATACGGGCGACGTGCCGCCCAACACACAGGTCTGTCCGGTGTGCCTGGCGCTGCCGGGGACGTTGCCGGTCGTCAACCGGCGCGCGGTGGAATTGGGCATCATGACAGGGCTGGCGCTCGGCTGCACGATCAATCCGGTGAACGTCTTCGCGCGCAAGTCGTATTTCTATCCCGATCTGCCGAAAGGGTATCAAATCTCACAATACGAGCTGCCGTTGGCGGTTAACGGCGCACTGGAGATCGAGACGAAAGCCGGGGTGCGGCGCATCGGCATCACGCGCGCGCATCTCGAAGAGGATACGGCGAAGCTCTACCACCAGGACGGCGGATCGGCGCTGGTGGACTTCAACCGGGCCGGGGTGCCGCTGCTCGAAATTGTCAGCGAGCCGGACATGCACACGGTTGAGGAAGTGCAGGCCTACGCGACAACATTGCGCGACGTGCTGATCTACCTGGGCATCAACGCCGGCGATATGGAGAAGGGCGAGATGCGCTTCGAGGCCAACGTCAGCATCCGTCCGAAGGGAGCGCCAACACTGGGAACGCGCACCGAGATCAAGAACCTCAACTCGTTTCGCGCGCTGGCTTCTAGTGTGGCGTATGAGATCGAGCGGCAGAAGGCGGTGCTGGCAAAAGGCGGGACGGTCATCCAGCAGACCCTGGGCTGGGATGAGGCCAACGGAAGGACATACCCGCAACGCAGCAAAGAGCACGCGCACGACTATCGCTATTTCCCGGAGCCGGACATCCCGCCGCTGGAAATCGCGCCGGCGTGGATCGAGGCGCTACGGACGCACGTGCCCGAACTTCCGCTGATGAAAAAGCGCCGCCTGATGGCGGAGTACGGCATCCGTCCCTACGACGCGGCGCTGCTGGTGGGCGACCGGCGCGTGGCCGACTATTTCGAGGCGGCTGCCGGGATTGCGCAGGCGCAGGGTGTCAGCGCACAAGACGTCGCCAACTGGGTGGGCGGGGAATTGTTCCGCATCTTGAACGCCACGGCCACTTCCATTGACGCCTGCAAGACACCGCCGGAGCGCCTGGCGGCGCTGCTCGCGCTCGTGCAGCAGGGAACAGTCAGCGTGACCGCGGCGAAGACGGCGCTTAGTGCGATGTGCGAAACAGGCGAGGCGCCGGAAGACGTTGTCCGCCGCCTGGGACTGACGCAGATCTCAGACGCCGACGCGCTCACCGCACTCATTGAATCCGTACTGGACGCGCATCCGACGCAGGTGCAGCAGTACCTCGACGGCAAGACGAACATTCTGGGATGGCTGGTGGGGCAGGTGATGCAAGCCTCGCAGGGCAAAGCCAATCCGCAGGACACGCGGCGCTTGTTACAGCAGGCGGTGGAACGAAGAGCATCACAAGCAGTCAGCGATTAGCTGTCAGCCTTCAGCGGCTAGCTGAAAGCTGATGGCTGACCGCTGAAACCTTACAAAAACAAAACTGGACGCTGGCGATTCATCGGAAAACGCCAACCTCCAGAGGATAACGTATATCACATTAAGGAGAGTGGCATGGCTAAACATGAAGAAATAAATCCTTTCAAGTTAGCACAGGCGCAGTTCGATCAGGTCGCCGAGCAGATGGGATTGGAACCGGCGGTGCGCGAGATGCTGCGCTGGCCGCTGCGCGAGTTCCGCTTCCAACTGCCGGTGCGGATGGATGACGGCTCGATCAAGGTGTTCTTCGGCTTCCGCGTGCAGCACAATGACGCGCGCGGCCCGGCGAAGGGCGGCATCCGCTTTGCGGCGAACGAGACGCTGGACACGGTGCGCGCGCTCGCCACGTGGATGACGTGGAAGTGCGCCGTGGCCGACATCCCCCTTGGCGGCGGGAAGGGTGGTGTGGTGGTGGATCCCGCCAAACTCTCGACCGGCGAGAAAGAACGGCTGTGCCGCGAGTGGATCGACGCGATCTGGAAGAACCTGGGCCCGCGCAACGACGTCCCCGCGCCCGACGTGGGTACCACGCCGCAGATGATGGGCTGGATGATGGACGAGTATTCCAAGCTGCGCGGCGAATACGTGCCGGGCGTGATCACCGGCAAGCCGGTGGGCGGCGGCGGCTCGCTGGGGCGCACCGCGGCGACCGGATTCGGCGTCGTTGTCACCATCCGTGAGGCGATGAAGCATCTGGGGATCAAACCAACCGGACGCACGGCCTCGATCCAGGGATTCGGCAACGTGGCGCAGTACGCGGCGCGCACGTTTATCGAGATGCTGGGGGGGCGGGTCATCTGCGTGTCGTGCTGGGACCGTGATGACCGGACGGCATACACATTCTCCAAAGAGGAGGGCGTCGACCCCTACTTCCTGCAAAGCATCACCGACCAGTACGGCACGGTGGATAAAGAGAAAGCCCAGGCCGCCGGTTACAGTATCGAAGATGGCGACGCCTGGCTAACGAAGGATGTGGATGTGCTCATCCCGGCGGCGGTTGAAGGCGTCATCACCGGTGACAACGTACGCGACATCAGCAAGCAGGTGAAGATTCTGGCCGAGGGCGCGAATGGGCCAACGCTGCTAGAGGCCGATGCAGTGCTCAAGGAGCGCAAGGTCTTCGTCATCCCCGATTTTCTATGCAATGCCGGTGGGGTCACGTGCTCCTATTTCGAGCAAGTGCAGAACGATATGAACTACTACTGGTCGGAAGAGGAAGTGCTGCAGAAGCTGGATCAGAAGATGGCTTCGGCGTTCAAGGCTGTCTTGCAGATGTCGCTGCAAAAGGAACTCTATATGCGCGACGCGGCCTACTGGGTGGCGATTGCCAGCGTCGAACGAGCCATGCGGCTACGCGGGTGGCTATAAATCGCGGCTCAGGCGCTCGATGACGGACAGCACAATCCACAAGAGCAAGAAAACGCCTGCGCCAGGTAGCAGACAAAGCAGCCCGGTGAAGACGGCCGGCCAGCCGTAGACCAGGCCAATCACGACGCTGCCCATCAGCACCAACATCAGCACGACGGCAATGACCAGCCGGCGCTCGGTTTGGCGGCGATAGGCGCGCATATCGGTGGGCCGGTGCGGTTCTTTACGCATTGACTTCTCCTTACAGGAGTCAGATAGTCGTTAGGCGAGTAGTCTCCAGTTTTTACTTGCCAGGGATCGGCAAATCCCGGCATAGTGTGCAAGGTCTGCAGATCTGATGATCCGTTCCAGGGAGAGAGAATGACAATCCCCCCAAAGTTGTGGGGGGATTGTTGTTTATGCAAGGTAAAGCACGCCTAGTAGCGCAGCAACGCGCCGATGCGCGCCCCATTCAATAAGCCGTTATCGACAACCTCCACGGCGCCGCCCTTCTCTACCGCCTGGCTGATGACAGCTTCGGCAGCATCGGCAATCTCCACGATAGCCCCCTGGCAGAAGATGCATTTTTCGAGCGGCTGCGTCGTCAGATACCCACAGCCGGTACAGCGATAACCGGGCGCGTGAAAATCGCGTTCGACGACCAGAACCTGGGTGCGTCCCTCGTGCGTGACGCTCAACGTTTGATCCAGCCCGATCACGCCGTTCATCCCTTTGGCTGCTGCGGTGATCACAGCCTCCACCAACTCGCGTCGGCGCTTGTCCTCCAAATCCTTTAGCAACGCAAAAGCAAGCTCACGAATCTCGATGTCGCCGGCCTCCATGCTGGCATTGAACGTCCCCACGACGATTTCCTGGAGTTTCACAGGCAACAGCTCGCGGAACTGCGCAACCGTGTGTTCGACGCCCGCCAGCAGCAAGCGGCGGGGATGATGCTCTTGACAGAAATCGGCCAATGCCGCCGCCGTGTCACGCAGATTGCGCTGCACCAGCTCTGCCTCTTTGCGGCCCGAAGCCTGCGAGCCGCCACGCATGCCCACCACCGAGGACCCCCGTCCCCGCCGAACGTTGCGTACATCCTCGCCGACAGCCCCTTCCTGGGTGATCAACTCGCCCATGTGGAACAGGAAGAACCGCCCACCTTGCCGGTCTACCAGGGCGACAGCATAACGTCCGTAAAAGCCATCCAGTTCCACCAGCGGCGAAATGTAGGGCTTGCGTGCTGCGGTGATGCCGTTACGCACCGGGACGGCTAACGGCAGAACGTGCCATATCCCCTCGGCCTGGCGCGAAAACAGCACCAAACCGCGCCCAGACCAGTTATACTCCAGATCAACATACCGCTTGACGGCATTGATGTCATCGTCATCAACCAGACCTTCAACCTGTTTCAGCATTTCACGCAACGCCAGCCGGTACTCTTCGGCAGCGTGCTGAGTGGGATCAACGTTCAAATAGAGGCTCAAAATCGGGCCCCCCGCTTCGATCGAGGCCAATTCTCGCAGCGATTTTTCATCGAACATGGTCTTTTCCTTTCTCCCAACGGATAGGTATTTTATGGTGACGCGGTGCCACTATAACGTAACAGAGTTCCTACGCGGAAATCACCTCCTTGTGAATAAGATAGAGTTCTAAATAAACACACACTGCGGGTGGCATCTTTTCAGATGGTCCGCAGTGTGGTTACAGCTATTCGATTGAGGGCATCCATTCTACATTTTCGCATAAGCCCACGCCCTGTTCAATAGTTCACGAGTGAACTCGTTCATTTTCATTGTAGGGATTTTTGGCGCAGATGTCAAGTGCAATTGTTCACCTTTTGGAGTTCGGTTTTCGTATAATTAGAGTATAATGGGTTAAGGACGTGGAAATTCTTCATTATAGAAAGGAGAAATGCCGGGATGAAGAAACAGAAATTCTCTTTGTGGGGCAGCATCAGTATTCTACTTTTTCTTGGCCGGAGAAGTACTCTCAGATTCACAATGAGCATTTTCATTCTTGGAAGCATCATCCTGTATCCTCCCGCTAAAGGTCTTTCTTCTGCGCCCAATGCCTGGCCTGCACCGACGCTTCTCACTCCCGCGAATGCGATAACAACGACTGTACAAAACTATCCTCCAGGCGCTGTGCCTTACTTCGAATGGGAACCCGTGCCCGGCGCAGCAACTTATCGGATCCAGATCGACGATGAAATTGCATTTGGGACACCGATCCTCTATAATCTGACTACACACAATAACCGCTACATTCCCACCGATAACAATAATCTGCAGGATGGCACACTTTATTGGCGCGTGCGGGTCGAGACGCCGACGCCGGTAGGTGAATGGAGTGAAATAAGAGAATTTACCAAAGCCTGGGGCGCAGCAGAGAATGCTCCGACCCTGCTGATGCCCGGCAATGGCGCAAGCATAGAATTCTTCGAAGCGCCGGTCTTCTCCTGGACCCCGGTAATCGGGGCAGCAGACTATGTATTCAAGATCGACAACGACCCAGACTGCGGTTCACCGCTACAACAGAGCGCGACTCTGGCTACATCCTACAATCTCAGCACACGATTGACGAACGGAACCTACTACTGGTGTGTGACACCCCGCGACCCGGCAGGCCGAGATGGTCGGACCAGTGAAGTCCGCCAGGTCATTGTGTACTATGCGCAAGTCCCACAATTGCTAGAACCGGCCAACGGTTCTACACCGGCGTACACGCCGGTATTCCGCTGGACCGCGGTCAAAGGCGCCTCAGCCTACAGACTCCAGCACAGCACCGACCCCAATTTTGCTGTCGGCCTCACCACGGTTACGACGAAACAAACGACTTATACACCATTGGACTCATTTCCCAACGATCAAACCCGTTATTGGCGCGTGGCCGCCATCTACGGCAGCAACTGGGAGGGGCCTTACAGTGAAGCGTGGAGCTTCGAAAAACATTGGTATCACCAGCCGGTCCTGTTAACGCCGCTCAACAACGAACTGACCAACGCTCCATTGTTTACATGGACGCCGGTGCGCGAGGCGCGCCGTTACCGCTTGGAGGCCAGCCTGGACCCAGGCTTTGGCAGTACAATCTGGTACGCCGAAACGGCTAACACCTTCCACTGGCAGGCTCAATGGAATGGATCAGAATGGGGAGCGACTTTATACTGGCGGGTCATCCCCTATGATAACAACAACAATCCCGGTGTATCGAGCGAGGTGCGGAGTTTCCGACCGGTGATTAGCCCGGCGGTGCCGGAGAATATTTGGCCGCGCTATTTCTATTCCCCGCCCTCGATAGCTTCTGGGAACTACACCGCGCCGCGTGACATTCCAATTTCCTATGACTACACCGTCGATACACCAACTTTTTACTGGGCACGGACGTTTGTCCCGGCGGCCAATCCACGTGCAGAAGCGGCATACTACCGCTTGCAAGTCGACGATGATCCCAACTTCAATTCGCCCAACTGGACAGTTCTTACCGAAAATTTGAGCGCCACGCCAACCGAGGGCAATCCATTCACCCCTACGGCTAACACCAACTATTATTGGCGCGTGACACCGTATGCTGCGGCCGGAACTGTATTGACGAATAGCCTGACCAACCAACCCTGGTTAACGCAAATCGATATAGCGCGCGCGCCGGCCGCGCTGGCGACGCCTGCACCGACGCTCCTGGCCCCCCGACACGGCGAAAAGGTTTTCGCCACAATGCCCTCCTTCAAATGGCAGGCCCAACAAGGCGCAGCACGTTACGAGATCGAACTCAGCACTGACCCGGATTTTTCTGTGACGGCTTACGTCACCCGCACAACGTACACGAGCCATACGCCCGTGGTACGTTTGCCTATCGGCACCTATTTCTGGCATGTCCGGGGACTGGATAGTGGGAATGCCACAGTAGGAACATGGAGTGAAACACGCCGGCTGGTCGTAGCGATGCAAACCCGTTGGTTAGGTGTCAATACACACGTACCTGGCTCTCTCCCCGAACAGTATGATAGCCTGATGGCTATGGACACAGACGATGGTCTGGGCGCAACGGAGCTAACCTCTCTCTACGTAGCGCAAGACAAAGACAATTGGCTTTTAGGCTTCCACATCAATCCTACGTTGGGGACGCCGGTGGTATATGGCTTGTATCTCGATGGCAACCAGACAGATGGACAAGGCGCTTCTTTCGCGCCGGCTAATCGTCCCACCCTCACGACGTCTTCATACTACCAGCCCGAGTATGCACTCTATGTCACGTATGACGGCACCAGTCTCGATACCAGTATGGTGCCCCTGTATACGTGGATAACGACCACGCTTTCGTGGGATCCCCAGGTCAAAAACCTCGTTGATGTCGGGCAAGTAGGTGGCGGGATCTACTACAGTTCCACAACCAGTTACGTTGAGTTGCGCATGCCCAAAACGGCAATTGGAGACAAGGGCGACAAACCTTTCTCTTTGTCGGTTGTGCTATTCAGTGCGACGAGCAATACAGCTACAACAGCCGCAGATACTGTCCCAGACAACGGTGACTCTCCCAGCATTCTGCATGAGTCCAAGACGATCGGCGATCAGGCAACATTGTCCCTGCCGGTGGGGGGATTGCCAGCAGAATACCCGCAGCTCCCTTACTCACCGTATCTCTACGCTGAATCACCGAAAACGGATCTTGTCGGTGGATATAAAATCCAGGTAGCCCGCGATCCACAATTCACCAGCATTATACAATCAATGCAGACCACCTGTACAGGTTGTGAACCTTATCCGGACATCTTCCTGTATATGTACACCACGAAGAGCATCTATGAAGACAGCACGCTCTACTGGCGCTATCTCATACGGCACAAAAGCAACAACGTCTATTACGATGCGCCCCCCAGCGAACCTCAGCTATTCACAAAATCAGGATTGGCGCCGGGCAATTTGCGTGTAGAGGGTATCGCCTCAACACCGAAGTTTGTCTGGGATGCAGTAGAAGGGGCAGCCGCGTACCGCTTCGAACTCGCCATCAATCAGGATTTCTCCCCACTGACGCATAATGCGACGGTAAACCATGAAAGTTACACTCCCCTGGAGGCTTACGCTCCTGGCACCTATTATTGGCGTGTGCGCGCTACAAACGCACAAGGCACGAGTTATAGTGGCCCATGGTCGGCGGTGAGTACGTTCACCATCACATTGCCCCGGCCTACACTCATCGAACCGGCAACGGGCAGCATCGTCAATGGCATCCCCGTTTTCAAATGGGCGGCCGTCTTGAGCCCAGGGACAACCCAAACACCAGGATGGGGCGCTCCGAGATATCGCCTGCAAGTCTCACGTAACCCGAACTTCTCTGACTACATCGATGACATCATATTGGACACGATAAGCTGGACACCGACTAAAACCTATCCTGACGGCGATTACTATTGGCGCGTTGCCGTGCGCGATGCCAACAACAATCAAGGGCCTTTCTCGGACGTTTACACTTTCGTCAAACAATATCCTGTAGTCACGCTGGTGTCGCCCCTCACCGGAACCTTAGCGATTGACCCGTTCCCTACCTTCATCTGGCAGCCGATCACCACGACAAGTGTGTCCCGTTATCGGATCGAGATTGCGCAAAATCCCCAATTCTCGCCGTTGATCGACTATGCAACAACGCACAATGCACGCTTTACTCCTTCAAAAAAATACGCGACGGCGCAATATTACTGGCGAATTGCAATGATCGATAAATCCGGCAGCTATGGTCCGTGGACAAACTCGATTGTGTTGATCGATCCCTATCCCTACGACATCTTTTTGCCCTTAGTGCTCCGAAATAAAAAATGAACCGGTAGTCGCGCCCCAAACAGAATGCCTCAAGGCCGACCCGCTCCGGTCTGCCTTGAGGCGTTTTTGCTCATAGATGGTTCTGATTGATGCCATTCACACAACAAAAACGATGGGGGATACTTCCCATTTTTGCACTTCTATGCTAAAGTGAGTGAAAGCGGAAACGCAAGGAGGTTCAAGTATGCTTCTACGGTTCTTAGTCCTGGTAGGGTACGTTGCAGCCTTCATCACGCTGCGCACGTATGTGCGGGATCACCCTCCACGCTTCGAAGGTGAGTATGTTTACGAATCTGAACGGCTAAAGCATGCGTTGGTGCGGATGTTCGGATTGCTATTGTGGCCGTTGCCCGGCCTGCTGTGGATCGGGATGATGCGTTTCCCCACCTGGATCGTTGGTATGAGCGAAGTGGAGGCCAGGTCGGCCGGCATGTTGCCCCTCCCCGCCGTCATAATCATCATTTTGAGCCTCCTTATCCCCCTTGATATTTTTCTCATTTTTTTCACCGTCGTCGGTGTCCTTAAACCTCAGACGAACTCACCTGTCAGCAAGTTGTTTTCCTGGCTACCCGCGATTTTTTCTGTCTTTTTCACACTGCTCGTCTTGCTGACCCTACCCCGCTATACGTTTTCGTTCTGGCAGTTTATGGTCTTCCTGGCGTTTGTGACTGTCCCTCCGCTCCTGGCGGTGTGTTTCCTGGTGTGGGTCGCTTCCTGTATTGTGCCCACCAGTCCAGACCAACCCAAGCGTCTGTGGCATATCGCCCGGTATTTCACGGGCTTCTTCACCACCTTCCCTAAGCCAAGTTGGATGGTCGAAGATGGCGAAGCCAAAATGCGTATCAAGGGGAATGCTTTCTATGGCGTTGGCCCCGGTTGGCTGATGACCGAACCCGAAAATCTCGTCGTGCTCAAAGACGGCACCAAGATCAAGCGGATTGTGGGCCCAGGGGTGCTGTTTACCGAGCCGGCGGAATCGCCACACCAGGTCATCGACCTGCGCAACCAGATTCGCATCACCCGAGTCAATGCTCGCACACAGGATGGTATCGAGGTCAACCTGCCCATCTCATCGCTGTTTCGAGTCGCTCCAGGGCCCAAACCGATCAGCCTCGAAAGCCTGGCCAATCAGGAACCCTGGCCCTATCGGAACAAACGCGATATCTACAAGATCGTGTTTCACGAAGAAGTCGACCCTACCGGCAAGACACCGCTGGAGGCCCATCAGGTGCGTCTCTGGGATGATATCCCGCTCAAGGCCGCGATCAACCGCGTCAAGCAGGTCATCCCCGAGTACAGCCTGGAACAACTCTACAGTATCACCCCCGGCACAATCGATCCGAAAACGGGTAAAATCATTCCCGAAACCGGCGTTTTGACCCGGCCCATGATTGCCGCCAGAGTACGTGAAACTGTAAAAGCAACCGTTGAACCACTCGGGTTTGAAATCCTCGGCGGGGGAATCGGCAACAAGATCGTCCCCACCAATCCCGAAGTCGTCAAACAACGTGTCGAAGCCTGGAAGGCCAGCTTTATCAGCAAGGTGATGGACTGGCAGACCGAAGCGCAAGTCCAAAGCCTCAAAGACCTCTCGCGCATCCGCAGTGACGCGCGCGTGGAATTGCTCACCGAAATCCTGCAACAAACGGCGATGAAACTTGAGGACCGGGAGAATGCCAGTCGCTATCTGGCGCATCATTTACTGGAAAATCTGCTCCACCTGGCGCGCAATTCGCAGGTACGCGAACTACTGCCCGAAACGGCTCTACCAACCTTGGCCAAATTCCAGGAACTGACAAAGGGAGACTGAGCGATGCATACGGAAGAGAACGAATCCCCCAACCTTATGCTGATGTTGACCATCGCGTTGATCACTTTCCTGGCCTTCACAGTAGGACTGTTCGTCATTTTTTATGTTGTCAGCCCCCCTGCTGAACACGTTGGGCGCTATCTAGTGAACCTGTTCCTGTTAAGCGTAGCCTTTGGCACCTATCTGCTCATCGTCGTCCTCACTGTACTGAATGTGCTGGCGCCGCAGTTTTTGGAGCAATTGTACGATCTGTCACGGGAAGAGGCCCGGCAATTGAGTTTCTTTCTTTTCGCCGGTTTGCCCATTGAGCCACCGAGACGCCCGCTCCTGCGCGTTCAGGAAGGCCGCACCCTGGCCGACGGCCCGCTTGTGATGTACATGGACAAGGTCGGCGGGCCAGGCTATCTCAGTATCGCCCACGACAGCGCCGTTGTCACCGGCAAATTGGGGAAGCTGCGGCGGGTGCTGGGACCTGGCTTTCACCGGGCCGAACCCTTCGAGAAAGTCTGGGATGTCATCGACCTGCGTCCCCAACGGCGGACCCTGCATGTCGAATTCATGACCACGGACGGGATCCCGGCCTGTTGCGATGCAGAAATTCGCTTCCAGGTCGCCGGCCCCAACAGCGCAGACTTCACCTATCCGCACGAAGAAGGCATCCCCCCGCAACCTTTTCCCTTCGATCCGGCCGTCATTCTCAAGCTGGCGACGGCAAAGTACGTCAAAAGCTCCGCGGGCACCGGCCGCATCCAGGACTGGCGCATCGGGTTGGTTAACGGCCTGTTAGATGGTATTCTCCGGGATACGCTCGAAAAATACAGCCTGGATCATTTCTTTAATCCGCGCTACTGGGCGCTACAAAGCGAAGGCGCAGTCGACAAAGCCTCGCCCCCGCCGGAGAAACCGGTGGAACTGCTCGATATCCAGGCCAGGGTCGAAGAAGCCGTGAAAAGAGCCGCGGCAGAGCGCGGGATTTTCGTCGATACGGTCCAACTAGGGCCGGTGCTGCCGGAGGAAGAGGCCATCTCACGTCAATGGCTGGAATTCTGGCAGGCCAGGGTGCAACGTCCGGTGACCGCCTACAACCTCTCCGAAGACGCCCGGCGGCGACAGATGCTGGAAAAGACCAGCGTGGATGCGCAGGTTGAGTTGGTGACCAGCATGTTGAGCAAACTGCAGGATTTGGATGCCCAGAAAAGCGATGTCCCCCCACAGCTCATCGTGATGAGTTTCATGGACGTTTTACGCACAATGTCGGACCGGGATCCTGCCGTGCAGTTGTTGATGTATCAGCAGGCGGAGAGTCTTATGCGCATCATCAACGCCATTCAAAGCGACAAACCGCCCTTTGCTATAACGTCTACGTCATCAGCATCATCGACCGGATCGACCTCCACCCAACGCCAGAAAGCCTGAGTCACAATAGGGAGGGATGAGTATGCGTATCGTTTCGATTCCCGTAGGACTGACCCCACACCATCTGTTGGCGCTGCGCAGCATATCGGCATTTATGACCGATCAACTGACCGGTCCAATCAGCCAGAACCTCGATGGGGGACATTATGACGAGGTCGTTACGGCCACCGAGCAGCTATTCCCCACTGCGCGTGCTGCGCGCGATCCCAATGCGCAAGCATTGGTGTATCTGTACCAGGCGGAGGCGCTCTACCGGCTGATGCGCCTGGAAGAGGCGCTGGAACATACGCGACAGGCTTCGGTTTGGCTGCACTCCGAGGTCACACAGGTCGCCACCTACAACCGGGCCGTATCGCTGTACTTCGAGGGGCTGCTGTACTTCATCTTGCGCGCGGATGCCCACGCCATCCATGCCTTCAACGCCGCCCAAGAGGCCCTGGTGCAAAGCGAGCGGTTTTGGGATTTCGAACAAAACATCATCCGCAGCACCACCTGCCGGACTCTGGCCCGCTGGATGACCAGGCTGTTGAATCTGACAGGAAGCACACCGGCAGGGGAACTGGTGATGATCGTCCCGGTGTACGAAATGGTCAACCGCACGCTGACGCTCGTCGATGCCGTAGCGGTGGCGCCGTTCCTGGTCCAATTACCCAAAGAGGCGCTCGATGCCTATCTACCGGCCAACTACGTGCCTTTGGAGATCGAAGCAGTGCTATTCCTGCAACTCTGGCCCGATGTCCACTATCTGGCCTTGCGAATCTTGCGTAAAGGTGAACTGGTGCGCCAGAGCCAGGTCGGTGATCTGCTTTTGATCGAAGCCACCTCGCCCGTCTCGCCGCAAGAGATCACGCTGACCCGCGACCTGCCGTTTGTGCGCCGCGCGGACGGGAGAGTCATCTTCGGCCCGTATGAACAACAGGATAAGATCTTTTCGGGGATTCCGCGTCTCTTGATCAAAAAGGGAACCAAGCCATGAACGCTGCGGAGCATCGCGTCCTGGTTCTCGGTGCGGCCAGTGCGGATGTCAAAATCTACCCGCGCGAGCAAGTCGTGGAACCGGCCACCTCCAACCCCGGCATCATCCGCTGGGGATGGGGGGGCGTTGCGCGCAACATCGCGGAAAACCTGGCCCGCCTGGGGGCCGAAGTGCACTTTGTCACTGCCGTGGGTGATGATCACCTGGGCCGCCTGCTCCTCAAGCCGCTCCACGACCTGGGCATTCACACCGACGCCAGCCTCATCGTCGCCGGAAAACCCACTTCAACCTACGCCGCCCTTTACCATCACGACAAGCGCCCCTGGCTGGCTTTCGAGGATATGGAGCTGCTGCGCGAAATTACGCCAGGGCACATCCACCGACTGCGCGGCCTGGTGAAAAGCGTCGATATGGTGTGCCTGGATGCCAATCTCTCGGCGCCGGCGCTCCAAACGCTCTTCCGGCTCACCCGCCGCTACGATGTGCCCGTATGCGTCGATCCCACCACCGCGGCGCTGGCCCCGCGCCTGCATCCTTACCTGCCCGACATCACCGTCATCACCCCCAACAAGGAGGAAGCCGAGGCATTGCTCGGCGCCCCCTTCGACACCGCAGAGGCTATCAGCGCCGGCACACGCCGGTTGGTGCACTTAGGCGTCCAATTGGCCGTCATCACCCTCGGCGCGCAAGGGCTGTTCTATGCCACTTCCGAGGAAAGCGGCCGGTTGCCGGCGTTCCCTGTCGATGTCGCCGATCCCCTCGGCGCAGGGGACGCGCTCACCGCAGCCGTGGCGTATGGCCTGCTCGAAGACGTGTCACCGGCGGAGGCTGTCCGCCTGGGCATTACCGCCGCCACGCAAACCATCCTCTGCCACGAAACGGTTTGCCCCACCTTGAGCCTGGAAATGCTTTACGAGAAGCTCATTTGATCACGTTTATGGCCCAAAAGATACTGGTCGTCGATGATGAACTGCAAATCGTGCGCGTGACGCGTAGCTACCTGGAGAAGGCCGGCTATCGCGTGTTGACCGCCTCCAACGGCAAGGAAGCCCTGTTCATCGCCCGGCACGAGAAGCCGGATCTGGTGGTGCTGGACTTGCAAATGCCGGAGATGGACGGCCTCGAGTTCACGCGCCGTGTCCGCGCCGAGCAGCCCGACATTGCCATCATCATGCTGACCGCGCGTGTTGAGGAAATGGACCGCATCCTGGGCCTGGAATTGGGCGCCGACGATTATATGACCAAACCCTTCAGTCCACGCGAACTCGTCGCGCGCGTCCGCGCCGTGCTGCGCCGCTCGCAGGCCGCGCCCGCGCCGGCCGAAGTCTTACAAATCAAAGACCTGCTCCTCGACAAGGGACGCCGTGAGGCCACCCTCGCCGGCAAGCGTCTTGATCTCACACCGACCGAGTTCGAGCTGCTGGCAGCCCTGATGAGCGCGCCGGGCCGCGCCTTCTCCCGCGCCGACCTGCTGGAAGCCGTACAAGGCGTCGCGTTCGAGGCCTACGAGCGCACCATCGACGCGCACATCAAAAACCTGCGCCACAAACTGGAACCCGATCCTGCCAATCCCCAATACATCACCACCGTGCGTGGCGTGGGCTACCGGCTGGAAGATATATGAATCTCTATCAAAAAGGGTTGTTAGCCTTCGCGGCGGTCATTCTGATTGCAGTGTTGACCGTGGCGCTCCTTGTCGGGCAGCGCGCCGAAAACGAATTCCGCTCCTACAACGTCCTCTACAGCAACCGCGCGCAAACCCTGGCGCAGACCCTCACCGCCTATTACGCCGCACACGGTTCCTGGGATGGCCTTCAGGCCCAGATACAAACGCTGGCCCCTATGCCAGGCCGGCGACAGGGGCGTGGCGGCATGACCGGCGGGAACACGATGAGCGGGGGTATGGCGATGTGGGATTTCCGCGTGGCCGATGCGAACGGCCTCATCATCGCCGACTCTGCCGCAACCCCCTCAGGAAAACTTAGTTCTGCAGAACGTCAACAAGCCTTGCCCCTCAGAGATGGCGAAACCATCGTTGGCTATCTGCTGCCCGGTCGAGAGGCAGTGGGGGCGGCCCTGCTGGATGAACCGGCGCAGCGGTATCTCGATCAACTGCGGGGGGCATTGGTGGTGGGCGGATTGGTCGCCTTTGCGGCGGCTCTGTTGCTCGCCGGCATCTTGACGCGCGGCATCGTCGCGCCGGTACGACGCTTGACCCAGGCAGCGCAAGCCATCGCCGCGGGGGATTTGAACACGCGCGCGCCGGTGCAGGGCCACGACGAGATCGCCGAGCTGGCGCAGACCTTCAACACGATGTCCGCGAGCCTGCAACGCGCCGAGCAAGCCCGCCGTGCGCAGACCGCCGACATTGCTCACGAGCTGCGCAATCCCCTCTCGGTGCTGCAAGGCACTTTAGAGGCGCTCGCCGACGGCGTCTACGAACCAACGCCCGACAACATCGAGCCGGCGCTGGATCAGGTGCGCACCCTCAACCGCCTGGTGGGAGACTTGCGCACGCTCGCCCTCGCCGACGCCGGAGAACTGCACCTGGAATACCAGCCGGTGGATATGGTCGCGCTCCTGGAACACACAGCCGAAGCCTACCGCGAAGTGTTCGCCGCGCACGGGCTGACGCTCGACTATACGCCCGCACCTCACCCGCTCCCAATCCACGCCGATTACGAACGCCTCACCCAGGTCGTCGGCAACATTCTCAGCAACGCCGCGCGCTACGTGCCTGCCGGCGGTCGCGTGCAGATGACGGCACAAGCCGTGCAGGGTGGCATTGAAGTCGTCATCGCCGACAACGGCCCCGGCGTGCCAGCCGCCGACCTGCCCCGCATCTTTGAGCGGTTCTGGCGTGGCGATCCCTCGCGCAGCCGCGCGACCGGCGGGTCGGGCCTGGGGTTGGCGATCGCGCGCCACATCATCCTCGCGCACGGCGGGCGCATCTGGGCCGCACCCACGCCCGGCGGCGGGCTGACCGTCGCGTTTTGGCTGCCGGCGATGAAGGGCGGCTGAAAATTTCAACCGCGAATCACGCGAACCCTCGCTAATTTCCAGAAAGATTCGCGTAAATTAGCAGTTTGTTTTCAGAGATTGGGACGCAGATTTTCGCGGATTCACGCAGATGATTTTTGAAAATCAGCGGGAATCTGCGTCCGACACTTGTCTATTGGGTCTTTATGTTTCGTCAAACACTGCTATACTCAGTATATCTAATTTTGCCTGGCCTGGATCTGGCGATCCAGACCAGAACGGGGATCTGACGATCCACTTGGAGCATTTTTGATCTACTGATACTGGGATAAGCAAATAGCTCTATAGAGAGGTAAGCAGATATGACCATCACCGCTACAGCGATTTATGAAAACGGTGTGTTGAAGCTTTTACGGCCATTGCCCTTGCCAGAAAAGACTCGTATACGTATCCAGGTCGAACCCGAAATCGAAGAGACGGGGACTGGGGAAGGCCATATTCTGTATGACCTCCTGGCTTTGGCGAAAGACTTGGGCGTCCATGATTTGGCAGAACAACACGATCACTATCTTTATGGTGTCGAGAAGCAATGACTGGTCCAGTTTTCCTCGACACCGGCTACATTCTGGCGGCAATCAACTCGGCCGACAACTTTCATGGACGCGCGCAAACAGCCGCCGCGCAGGTCAAACCGCCTTTCATCACGACTGAAATGGGGCTTAACCGATTGCATTTCATTTGTTGTGATGCAAACGCGCGGCTTGACGCAGGTTCTCACCACAGACCGGCACTTTGAACAGGCTGGCTTTCAGAATTTGATGTGAGTCGCTGTCTCTCACGGCGCAGGCAGATATTCCCACGAGCCGCCCTCCGGCCCCAGCCGCCACGTCCCGCCGTCGAGCGCGCGGATGTAGATGTCGTTGTACTTCCAGCGCGAGGTGCGCTGCACGGCGGTGGCGTAGCCCTGCTCCGGCGCGGTGGCCCACCCTAGCCGCTCGCGGACGTTTGGCTGCTCGCGCCAGACCAGGCCAAACCCTCGAATGGGCTGGTAAAAACCCGGCGGCGGCACGATACCCGGATCATCAATCGGGTCGCCTTCGTCCCACTCGTCGGTGAAGGCGCTCCACGCCCCCACCCCACCGTCGGCATAGAGCACGTAAATGCGATCCTCCCCGCCCACCCACAGCATCACGCCATGCTCAAAAGGCTGCTGCGCGCCCGCCGAATAGAGCGGTGGGCTGGCCGGACAATCGGGCGGCGCCGGCTCGAAGAACCACGTATCAGGACAGGTTAACGGGATGTTGAGGTAGGCCGAATCGGTTCTCCCTTCAGCGTCGTTCACATACAGCATAAAATGCTCAAAATTGCGCCACGTCGCCGGGATTGCGTAGGGCATCGAGCCGTTTGGCTCCACAGACCAGAAACTGCCGAATTGTCCCGTGGGCAGCAGCCAGTACAACGTCCCACTGATCGCCCCCTGCGAGGTCCACGTCAACAGAATCGTCTGGCCCGGATCGGCAATTGCCACGTCGGCGTAGAAGGCCGTAATGTACGGGCCGGGCGGGTAGCTGCGCAGCGCCAGGGGCAGGTAGACGTGGTGCTCCGGGTTGATGACGATCTTGTGCCTCGCCTGGGCGCTCTCTCCTGCAGTGGCGACGGTGACGGTGATGCCATACGTGCCCGTCGTAGGCCAGGTGTAGGACATCGTGTCGGTAATCGCGGCGATGGAGCGGATAAAGGTTGCCTGGCCCTCCGCCTCCCAGGTGACAGTAAGCGGCAGCATCACGGTCAGCGGGGTGACGGAAGCGGTGAAGGTGTAGGGGACGTCGCTTTGGCCGATGTGCGGCCCGCTGAGCCTCACCTCCAGCGACGACAGCGCCGGCAGCGCGCCGGAGAGCGTGACCACACGGCGCGGCGCAGTAGACAGAGCGGGACGCGCCGGCGTCGCACCGCCCAGCAGGCCCGCAACCAACAACACAGTCAAGAACATTCGCGTCTTCATATCGTTCTCCTTTCGATCAACAACAATCATAGGCGCGAAGGCGTACCACGAGTCTATGAAGTCGAGGCGGGAAATTGAGGGCGTAGCTCACTTTCTATTTTATTATAGCAGAAGACAATCCAGCCTTGCAATTGCGTTGCGGTTGCATTTCGGCCTCGCTCTGATTTATGCTTTCCGCCTTTGGTAACGACGCTAAACTGCAAAATAGCACTTGTTATCCATCGGCAATCGGGCTATACTCCTCAAGGTGTCAGACTCTCTAATCATTCGACTACCAGACTAACGACTACCAAAGTGTTTTAAGGAGGCAAACATGTTCAATAAAGAGAGCAAATGCACATTATCCCCTGCCGAAATCGAGGAAAGGGCCGGCGAAATCCTGCGAATCATGACCTTGAAAGAAAAGGTCTGGTTGCTCAACGGCAACTGGGACATGGTCGCCAACCAGATCCGGTACAAGAACGCTTACAACCCCACCCCGATTGCGACCAACGGCGTCAAACGGTTAGGCATTACCCCGATCAAGTTCACCGACGGCCCGCGTGGCGTGGTGATGGGACGCTCCACGTGTTTTCCGGTGTCGATGGCGCGGGGGGCCAGCTTCGATCGGGCGCTGGAAGCGCGGATCGGCGATGCTATCGGCAAAGAGGCCCGCGCGCAGGGCGCCAACTTTTTCGGCGGGGTGTGCGTGAACTTGTTGCGCCACCCGGCCTGGGGACGGGCCCAGGAAACCTACGGTGAAGACCCCTTCCTGGTGGGCGAGATGGGAAAAGCCCTGGCACTGGCCGTCCAGGAACACAATGTCATGGCCTGCGTCAAGCATTACGCTTTCAACAACATCGAAAACAGCCGCTTCTTCGTCGATGTCCAGGCCGACGACCGCACCATGCACGAGGTCTACCTGGCGCACTTTAAGAAAATCGTCCAGGCGGGCGCGGCCTCGGTGATGGGCGCTTACAATCGCTTCCGAAGCGACCAGGCTTGCGAAAGCCGCTTGTTGCTGACCAAGATCCTGCGCGAGGATTGGGGGTTCAAGGGGTTCACCATTTCGGACTTTATCTTTGGGGTGCGGAACGGCAAAAAGGCCATCGAAGCCGGGTTGGATGTGGAAATGCCGCTGCCTATCCACTACCAGCGGAATCTGCTGAAGGCCGTACAAAATGGCGAGGTGGCGGAGAGCGTCGTCGATCAGGCCGTTTTGCGCGTGCTGCGGACGCAGATCACCTTTGAGAACACTCCCGATCCGATGGAGTATCCCAAATCGCTGGTGGCCTGCCCGGAACACGTTGCCCTGGCCCGCGAAGCCGCCGAAAAATCGATGGTGCTGATCAAGAACGAAGGGCCGGCGCTGCCGTTTGACAAGAGGGTGAAGCGGGTGCTCGTACTCGGCAAACTGGCCGCCCAGGAGAACACCGGCGATCACGGCTCCAGCCGGGTGTATGCTCCCTATGTCATCACCGCGCTGGAAGGGCTACGCCGGTATCTCGGCCAGGGTGTGGAGGTTCTGCACCGCGACGAAACCCAGCTTGCCGAGGCGCGGCAACTGGCAGGCCAGGTGGACTGTGTCATCATTGTCGCCGGAAACGACTTCAACGACGAAGGCGAATACGTCTCGCCCGGCGGGATGCAGGAGATGCTCAAGCCGGTCATTGTCGGGTATCGCAACATGGGCAAACCGCTCGGCGCGTTCTTGCTGAAGCGGATGGCAAAGTCTACCGCTGCCGGTTCGCAAAGTCCGGTGGGGCTGGCCCCCGGCGGCGACCGCCAAAACCTGTCCCTCAAACCGGAACAACAAGCGCTCATTCAGGCAGTCGCGGGCATCAACCCCAACACGGTGGTCTGCCTGGTCTGCGGCAGTATGATGATGATCGATGCGTGGGCCGAAAATATCCCGGCGATTCTGTATAGCTGGTACGCCGGTATGGAAGGCGGCACCGCCCTGGCGCGGCTGTTGTTCGGCGACGTCAATCCAAGCGGCAAACTACCCTTCAGTATCCCCACCAGCGTTGAACATCTGCCCTACTTTAGCAGCACAGACCCCACGATTACCTACGACCTGTACCACGGCTACACGTTGCTGGACAAGAAGGGCCTCAAACCGGCCTACCCCTTCGGCTTTGGGTTGAGCTACACCACCTACGCCTATCGCAATGCGCGCGTCGCACGCGACGGCGAAAACCTCGTCGTCACGGTCGAGGTCAGCAACACCGGCGCGCGGGACGGCGAGGAAATCGTCCAGGTCTACGTGGGGATGGAAAACTCCCGCGTGGAGCGGCAGAAAAAGCTGTTGAAAGGCTTTGATAAAGTCGCCATCGCGGCAGGCGAGACCGCAACGGTCACAATCACGATCCCACTCGACGAACTGCGGTATTACGATGCCCAGGCGAAGCAGTGGCGGCTGGAGCCGGGCGTGTACCGGGTGATGGTCGGGCCCAGCTCAGATGACGCGGCGCTACTCGACGCTTCGGTGGACATACACTAACCGTGCAGTAAATTTTCCATTTCACCACGGAGACACAGAGGGCACGGAGGATTTTTATACGGTTTTCTCTGTGTTCTCCGTGTCTCTGTGGTGAATTTTCAGCGTGCGTTTGGTATGACAGCGGTTTAGCGTCAGCGATCTTGCCAACCACACAGGATTAACGAAAAACGAATGGGCCAGGCGCCCATTCGTTTTTTCGTAGCCAGTTAGGTTGGAAGAGACTCGTATCTACCAATGAATCAGACTGGCATCCGCCGTAATCCGTGTGGCGGTCCAGACATCATTTTTAACGCTTCCTTGTACACTGACTTTGTCACCAACTACCAGATCCGCAAACGTGATCTTCACCGTGCTATTTGGCACTTTACGCAAGAACCGCGTGCTGTCGGTGACTTGAATGACCAGCTCTTGTCCCAGATACGGCCGCACAACCGCACTGCCGGTGAGCACTTTTACGGTGACGCTGGCATCATCGATAGCGGTGATCTCACCCGAAAGGTTGAACAGGGTACCCCGTTTTGCAGCATCGATGTTGGCTGCAAATGCCGGGACGGCGCCAATGGACAACATCACGACCAACAGTAAAACGAGCAACAGCTTCTTCATTGTAAAGCCTCCTATGGAATATAGATAGAATGTGACATAATTTATGACGCAAAACAGACCCTTGGGATACGGGATAGCCAAAAATAATCACCGGCGTGCGGATCGGACGATCCGCGCTAGATGAGAATGGCAATCGTCCGCTGCTGCCGATTGCGAATCTGGCAACTCTGAGTATACTTGGCCTGTATGGGCTTGTTCGAACACAGTCGCCAGGAGCAAATACGCCGCGAAGCGCCGCTGGCTGCGCGGATGCGTCCACGCACGCTGGACGAATTCGTCGGGCAGGAGCACATCATCGGGCCGGGGCGCTTGCTGCGTCGCGCCATCGAAAGCGATCGCCTCTTCTCGTCCATCATCTTCTGGGGGCCGCCCGGCGTAGGCAAAACGACGCTGGCTGCCGTGATCGCCAACACCACATCCGCGCATTTCGAGACGCTCAACGCCGTGCTGGCGGGCGTCGCTGACCTGCGCAAGCTGGTCACAGAAGCGCAGGAACGGCGGGGGATGTACGGCGTGCGCACGATCCTCGCTATCGACGAAATCCACCGCTGGAACAAGGCACAGCAGGATGGCCTGCTGCCGGTTGTCGAAGATGGCACCATCACCCTCATCGGCGCGACCACGGAAAACCCGTTCTTCTCCATCATCGCGCCGCTCCTCAGCCGCTCGCGTATCTTCCGCTTCGAGGCGTTAACCGAAACGCAGATCGAGACTTTGCTGCGACAGGCACTCGCCGACGAAGAACGCGGCTATGGCAAGCGCGTCATCGTCGCCGATGACGAGGCGCTGCATCACCTGGCCGACCTCTCCGACGGTGATGTCCGCACGGCGCTCAACGCGCTGGAACTGGCCGTGGAATCCACCCCGCCTGATGCCGATGGCGTGGTGCGCATCACATTGGCCGTGGCCGAAGAGTCCATTCAGCGTCGCGCGATGCAATACGACAAATCGGGCGACGAGCACTACAACACTATCAGCGCCTTCATCAAGTCCATCCGCGGCTCCGATCCCGACGCGGCGCTCTACTACCTGGCGAAAATGGTCGCGGCAGGTGAAGACCCGCGCTTCATCTTCCGGCGGCTGCTGATCGCGGCGGCGGAAGATGTGGGACTGGCCTCGCCGATGGCAATCGCGGTGGTCATGGCCTGCGCGCAAGCGTTCGAGTGGGTGGGAATGCCGGAAGGCCAGTATCATCTGGCCGAAGCCACCCTCTACCTGGCGACGTCCCACAAGTCGAACAGCACCGGCGCGTATTGGGAGGCGCTGAAGTACCTCGAAGAACACGGCTACGCGCCGCCTCCGGCTTACCTGCGGGATCAAAACACCATGCTCAGACAAGAGCGGGGCACCATGCCGGCCTACAAATATCCGCACGATTATCCCGATGGATGGGTAGCGCAACGCTATCTGCCCGACGGCGTCCCCGGCGGCTGGTATAAACCAAAGGGGTACGGTTACGAACAACGTATCGTAGAATTCTTGAGCAAGCACAAACCGAACAAATAGGCAACACACTGGAGTACGCATGAAAGACCCAATTACCGCACGCACAGCGCAACTTTTGATGCAATCATCACACATCCTGGTGCCCTTGGAAGACCTCTACAACACGTTGGAGGACGAAGGGTTGATGGCCTGGATCGACCCGGAGATGTTTGAATATCTCGTGGCGACCGATGAAACATTCTGTATCATCGAGGGACTGGAAGCATTGGAGATGCTCACACCTTTACTGCGGGCCGAGTTGCAGATGCAGGGCTTTTGGAGCGGGCCACTGGTGATGTTACGGCTGTGGACAGCGTTCCCTTCTCTGGTCCTGGAAGACCTGCTGTCGCACCTTCAGGAAATGAGCGACGCTTTGGAATCGGCATGGCAGACACGCTCGCCTGACGACCCTTTTACCGAAACGGAATTGCTCAATATGTTGATGATGAGCGATATGGTAGCACGCGAGATCAGCGGCGCGCTACACGTGTATACGGAATCCGAAGAACCAGATGCGCAAGACTTACGCGCCGGTCATACTACAGCCGACTTGCCCGATACCCTCTAGCCGGTTTCGGGCCAGACTCGGGCGTGGTTTGTGCGCAGCACGGGTGATTGCGGCAGTGCTGCTGTTGCTGTGTGCATGCGCAGGGCCGCATGGCAACGCCCTCAGACGGATTCAGTCCACGGGCACTTTGCGCGTGGCGCTGGATCCCTCTTTCCCGCCCTTCGAGTTTGTGGACGGCGCGGGCCAGGTCGCCGGATTGGACGCGGACCTGGCCCAGGCCATCGCGGCGCGACTTGGCGTGCAGGCGCACTTCGTCACCACCGGCTACGACGCGCTCTATGACGCGCTCACGATGGGCCGCGCCGACGTGATTATCTCCGCGCTGTATCCCGATCCCGATCGTATGAAGATGTTCACCTTCAGCCCCAGCTACTTCAACGCCGGCGAGGTGCTCGTTGTCCGAGAAGATTCGCCCATTGCCGGCGTGCCTGACCTGGCGGGCAAACAGGTCGCCCTGGTCTTTGGCACAGAAGCGCATATGGTGGCGCTGCAATGGGAAAAGACGATGCCCACCCCTCCTATCATACTGACCGGCGACACCCCTGAGACCATCACCTCCGTGCTCGCGGCCGGCATCGTGGACGCCGTCATCCTCGATAACGTGACCGCGCAAATCGCGGTGGCCAACACGGCCGGCCTGCGCGTGCTGCCCTCCCCCATCACCGACGAACCTTACACCATCGCTGCACGCAAGCAAGATGCCGAACTCATCGAAGCCATCGGCGACATTCTGGAGGAAATGCAGGCCAGCGGTGAGCTAGAGACATTGATCCGGCGCTGGGTGCAGTGACAGTCATCAACTGACGGCTGAGGGCTAACCGCGCTTCATTGACAATCACCCTTGCCCGTGTACAATGCCTTCTGTTTGATAAGCGGGGGGATGTTCCAACGGTGGCGCGGTCAGAGACCGGCCACAGCAGTAGCTCGATCCGTTTCATCCGTTAAATCCGTTGACTTGAAGGAGAGGTATGGCCCAACGGTGGCGCGGTCAGAGACCGGCCACAGCAGTAGCTCAATCCGTTTCATCCGTTAAATCCGTTGACTTGAAGGAGAGGTATGGCCAAGGTATATATTTCCGATCACCCACTGGTAAAGCATAAATTGACCCACCTGCGCAATAAAGACACCGATTCCAAAAAGTTCCGCGAGTTGATCCGTGAGATCACCCTGCTATTGGCCTACGAGGCCACCAGGGACCTCGAAATCGCGCCCACTAAGGTAGAGACGCCGCTGGCCGTTACAACGGGCTATAAACTCAAAGAGCCTATCGGCCTGATCCCCATTCTGCGCTCCGGCCTGGGGATGGTCGAAGGCATCTGGGAGATGATCCCGGCAGCGGAGGTCTGGCACATCGGCCTCTTCCGCGACGAGCAAACGCTGCGGCCCGTGGCCTATTACAACCGGCTGCCGGTTCACCCAACGGTGTCCGTGTGCCTGATTCTGGACCCCATGCTGGCGACCGGCGGCTCCGCGGTGAAGACGGTGGAGATTTTGAAGGCCTGGGGCGCGCATCGCATCAAGTTTATGGGACTGATCGCCGCGCCGGAAGGGATTGAAACGCTCTCCTCGCAGCATCCTGACGTGGATATTTACGTCGCAGCGGTGGACGAGCGCCTGAACGAGCATGGCTACATCGTCCCGGGATTAGGAGACGCCGGAGACCGGCAATTTGGCACCGGTTAAGGAACAGCTATGAACTATGTGGGGCAGTATGCGCTGATTGTGCTGGTCGGGTTTGGTCTGGCGCTGCTGACCACACCGTTGGGCAGCCGGCTCGGCCAACGCTGGCGCATCGTCGCGCTTCCGGACGGAAGGCGACGGCATAGTGGCGCAGTGTCGAAGCTCGGCGGCTTGGGCATCGCAGTGGGATTCTTCGGCGCGTTGCTCTTCTCACGCTTCAGCGCCATCCCCACCGCCGACCCCAACGAGACGCGTCGCCTTTGGGGGCTGGTGATCGGCGCAGTGGTGATGTTTAGCGTGGGTGTGCTCGACGACCGCTACGATCTGCCACCCTGGGCGCAGTACGGCGGTTACGCCCTGGCTGCCGGCATCGCCATCGGGACGCTCATCATCCTGGAACGCTTCAACAACCCGTTGACCAATACCCTGGTCGTGCTGCCCGCACTGCTGTATGTCCCTCTCACGCTGTTTTGGATGACCGGGATGATCGTCACCGTGAACTGGCTGGATGGACTGGATGGGCTGGTAGCGGGTGTCGCTGCGATTCTGACGGCGGTGTTGAGCATCCACATGTTCCGTTCCGAACAGTACAGCGTGATCCCGCAGGCGTTGGCGCTGTTTGGCGCATCGCTTGGTTTTCTGGTCTACAACATCGCGCCGGCGCGCGTCTTCATGGGGAGCAACGGGGCGTTTATGGTGGGGTATCTGCTCGGCGCGCTCGGACTGATTGCCGGGGGGCGCGTGGCGACCGTGTTATTGGTGATGGGCATCCCCATCGTTGATGTGGCCTGGACGATTCTGGATCGCTGGCGACACGGGGCAAGTCCCTTTCACGGAGACCGTCGTCATCTCCACTTCCGTTTGCAGGACGCCGGATATTCAACCCGCGCCATCGTTTTTGGTTACTGGGTGTTTTGCGCAATCGCCGGGGCCTTAGGACTGATGCTGGTATCACGCCTCTATAAACTCGTGGCTCTGGCGCTGCTGGGCGGGTTGACACTGGCCTTGTTGTTGCATCTCAGTCGAAAGGATGTCGCCTGATATGGAAATTCTGGTGCGAAAAGAAAACGGCGGCAGAACGCGCTCTGGAAAGCGCGGCTACCGGGTGATAGTGGCGGTTCTCCTGTTAACGGCCTGCGCGACAACACCGCCGTCCCCCACGCCACCAACACCAACCCTCCCCGCGCCGACAGCAACACCAGAGGTGACAGCCATCCCCACTTGGACGCCGGAACCCACGCCCCATCCACAGCAGCTCGTAGTGTGCGCCACAGAGCCGCAGTACGCCAGCCCGTTCGCCCCCTCACAATCTGGCTACGACCTGCTGGCGCTGTTCTACGAGGAACCACTGGAACGGGTAAGCCATCGCTGGGAAGCGCGGCTGGTCGAGCGCGTGCCCTCCGTCACAACCGGCGACGTGACCACCCGCACGGTTCCCGTGCCGCCCGGCGCGCGCTACGTCGACACGACGGGCGCGCTCCAGACCAACGAGAGCGAGGAAACGCTGCTCCTGCCGCAACTCGTCGTCACCTTCACCCTTAGAACCGACGTCAAGTGGTCGGATGGCACACTGATGACGACGGATGACGTCATCCTGGGGTATTACCTGGCGCAGGCGCCGGAGACCTACGGACGCTGGCGGGATCTGGTGGAACGCACGGCCAGCTTTGTGGCCGTGAATCGGCACATCGCGCGCTGGGAAGGCATTCCCGGCTATCTCAGCACCGACTATCCCGGTTTCCTCTTCCCGCCCCAGCCGGCGCACCGCTGGAAAGACAAAAGCCTGGCGCAAGTCCTGGAAGATCGCACGCCACCTGCCACCGGCCCGTTTCGCATTGTGGCATGGGAGGCCGGGCGCGAGGTACGGCTGGAACCCAATCCCTACTACAACGGCACGCCGCCCACGCTGGAAACCATCATCTTCCGCTTCCCCACCCTGAATCCCAATGCCTGGGGTGAACTGCTGCTCGCCGGACAATGTGACGTGCTGCTGCCCGATCCGGTGATGTCCACGGACTGGCAGACGTGGATGTATCTGCTCGGGCAAGGCCAGGCCATGATCTGGGCCGATGTCGATCCGGTGGTAGTGCGGCTCGACTTCAACTTGCAGCCGGCGGATGAAAGGCGCTCGCCTGTGCAGGATCCGCAAGTCCGCCACGCGCTGGTGCAGTGCATCGACCGCACGGCGTTGAGCGAGGCGCTTTCCGGGCAGGCGTTCGTGCCCGCCAGCGGCTTCATTCCGCCAGGACATCCGGCCTTCGATCCTGGCAGCGCGGCGCAGACGGCCTACGACCCTCTCACGGCACAGGCGACTTTGGATGGGATTGGCTGGCGCGATGAAAATGGCGATGGCCTACGCGAGGCGCACGATGTGCCGGGGTTCAAAGATGGCACGCCGTTGAGCCTGACGCTGCACCTGGCGCCGCAGTATTTCGTCACCGCGGCGCACATTGCGACCAACCTGGAAGCCTGCGGCATCGGCGTGCAATCAAAGCCGACCGAAGCTCAACTTTTCTACGCCAACGACGCCGTGAGCCCTTTGTTTGGGCGCACCTACGAGATGGCGCTGTTCGGCTGGCGCGCCGAACTGCCGCAACTGTGCGGAGGCTGGCTTTCCAGCCGGATTCCCACGGCGGACAATAACTGGATCGGCGAAAACTTCAGCGGCTACGTCTCAGAGGCGTATGATGCAGCCTGTCTGCGCGCGCTGACGGCCATCGACATCGACACACAGGACCAGGCGCTCCACGAAGCCGATGCCTTGCTGCTTCAGGACCTCCCCACCGTCTTCCTGACCTGGCGGCCTTTCTGGTTCATCGCGCGACCCCAGGTACGCGGTCTGCGCCCTGACGGAAGCGCGTACAGCACGCTCTGGAACAGCGAGGAGCTTTATATCGCGGTGGAGGAGTAAGGCACAGTCCTCCACCGTCCTCTGAGTTATACTAACCGCACACGAAAATTGCCATTTTCATCAGCAGATTTAGCCGATTAAGCAGATTACAGTCGTACTCGCGCAGCGCGTCGGTGATCTCGTAAGGCACGCCGAGCGCGTCTGACAGAATCTCCGCCGTCTGCACAGCGCGCATGATCGGGCTGGCGAACAGCCAAGTGACGACAATCCCGTCAAGTTTTCGCGCCAGTGCGTTAGCCTGTACCCTGCCCTTCTCGGTGAGTGGATGTTTGAATCCCCGATTTGAGTGCTCCCACAAAAGGTTGGCCTCACTCTCGCCATGGCGCGTGAAGTAGATTTTCATGGATTACCAAATTCCCGGCAATAACCGGAAGCGCGTCTGCTGAGTATATTCGACGTAGCCGGACAATTCTTCCTGAAGCGTTTTGTCTTCCAGCGCGGTACGGATGACGAACAGCAGCGCGCCGATGCCGCCGGGAATCAGCGCCCACCACGAGCCGAGCATCAGCGGTGCGGCGATGTGATGCAGAATCCCGCCGACGTAGCCCGGATGCCGCACGAAGCGATACGGTCCGCCGGTCTGCACGCTATGTTCCCGATCCGCCTGGATACGGATAACCGCGGAGAAGAACTTGTTCGCCATCATCGCCCAGTCAGACAGCACAATGCCACCGACCATCACCAGCAGCGCCACGACTTGCATCTCGGGCGGGAATGTTTTACTCCACGCCCTGCCATGATCGAATCCGGCAACGATGTACACCGCAATCGGCATCAACAAGGCCGCCACGCTGGCGAGGACGATGTCCCAGCCTTTACTGCCTTCCTGGGGCTTGGAACGTTCCGCGAGCAAATCGGGCGGCAGAATCAGGGTCAGAATCACCTGGTTGATGATGTAGATAGCCAGGTAGACCCATCCCATCAGCCAGCGCCAATCGCGGGATGGGGCGAACAACGCCAGGCCGAAAATCACCGTGTACCCGATGCTCTTGAAAATCCAACGGGCGACGCCGCGAGCAATCTCGGCTGATTGGTTGGTCATTTCAGATCCCTCCTGAGCTTTCGTTCAATCCGTTGAGAAAATCATTGATGACGGCGCGATATGCATCCGCCTGTTCCCATGAGGTCACGTGCCCCGTCCCCTCGAAGAGATGAACTTGCGCCTGCGGGTAGAGCCGCTTGAAATCCTCGCGCACTTCTGGAGGTGTCGTGCGGTCGTTTTCGGTCATCATAATCAGGATGCGGCCAGGCCAATCGGCCAGATCGTCCGGCGTGAAACGATGCCCTTCGTAGTCCACCGTGCGCTCCAGGATGCTGAGGAAATCCGCTTTGGTCAGGCGGTGACGCAGCAGTTCGTCATAGATGGCAAACACAAGTGCCACATCGGGCGTTTTCTCCGGCATCAGCTTGCTCAGGCTGAGATTCAGCATCCAGCGCAGCAGGCCGGCAGGCAGCAACTTTGCCAGTCGCAGCATCCGTTGCAGCTTCACCGTTCCCTCGTCGTCGGGATAAGTCGGCTGCGTATGCGAGAGAACAAGCGAGGCCGTCATCTCCGGGTAACGCCGCACGAAAATCTGCGCGACAAAGCCGCCATACGAGCCGCCCTGGACGTGCGCGCGTGAAATGCCCTCATGCCGCAGAATCCCGGCGAGGCCATCGCAGAGCGCGTCCATCGTGTTCACCGGCGGATAGCACGGCGAGATGATACGATGCGTCTCCGCAAAAGACAGCAGGTGATGCCAATCGAAGTAAGGGATGCCAAGCGCGCCGGTCAACATCAGTCGCGTCTCCGGGCCACTGCCGAGGTCGTAGTATTCCCACGCCACACCGTCCACCGTGACGTGTTTGAAATCGTGTTCGATGCGGAATTGGCGATACGGCTCGAGCTGCGCCGGAGGAACGTCCCGGTAAAGTTTGGCAATTTGGGGTTCCAGCATAAAGTCCGCCATTTCTCACCTCTCTTTGTCGGCAGATCAAGCAGATTTAGCAGATTTTTATTTGAATAACCGTGCAATCAACGTAATGCCCAACACGGCCAACAGCAGCCAGATCGCCACGATGACGACGGCGGCGGCGCGGTTGACCGGTTTGCCATTCGCCAGCGACTCCTGCGCTCTACTGCGACTCTCCGCCATCACCTCTGGCGGAATCAGCTTGAGCGCCAGCCAGATGCCAAGCGGCACGAGGACCAGATCGTCCACATACCCCAACACCGGGATGAAGTCCGGGATCAGGTCGATCGGGCTGAACGCATAACCCACGACAATGGCGGTGAAGACCCGCGCGTACCACGGCGTGCGTGGATCGCGGTAGGCCAGGTAAAGCGCATAAGTTTCAGCTTTGAGCTGCCGCGCCCGCTGCTTCCAACTTTCCATATCCGTTAGAATCCGTTCAATCCTGTAATGGTCAAAGACATATTGCACCGCCGAGATTTTGCGGCTACAATTTTCATCCCTGGCGTTGTGCCGTAGGTCCGGCTACATTCCTTTGGAAAGCAAACCTCGAAACACAGCCCGTGGAACTGAAATCCAGAAATCTGCTTTATCGGCTAAATCTGCTGACCACCCTTTTCCGGTTCCAGCACGCCTTCCCACTCGGCGAGGAAACACTCGTGGGCGGCGACGACGGCGTCCAGCTTCTTGGTTTCCAGCACCCCGCGTCCGATCCAGTCGTCGCCCTGGCGAGCGTAGGCGTCCTTGAGGAATTGGCGGATGTCCTCCGGGGTGAAAGTGGGATCGGTGCGCAGGCGCTCCTCGAGGTATGCGTAAATCGCTTCAAACGTCTGCCGGTAAATCTGTTGAGGGAATTCGTCACTGTCACATACGGGCGATACCATCGGCTACGCTCCTTGCTTGCGCGCCACCCGCGCCATAAAACGCGCGGTGTCTACGATAAATCGTTCGTGTTCCCCTTCGCCGATTTTCTCCACGGCATCCCAGGCTTCCACGCGGAAGCACACCCGCGGCAGCGCCACCTCGATCACTTCGGCGCGGATGCGGACGATCATCCCAACCGGCGTCGCCGCCAGGTGGCGAATATTGATGCCTGTGCCCACCGAGCTTTGCCCTGGCTCCAGGTAAGGCGTGAGCATCGTCTGCGCCGCGTTTTCCATCAACGCGATGAGATGCGGCGTACTCAACACCGGGGCCAGCCCGCTCCCATAAACAGCAGCCGTATCACTTTCCGCGACGATGTGCGTGATTTCATTCGTCAATCCGGGTTCAATCGGCATACAGGCTCCTACAAATGGCAAATGGCAAATGGCAAATAGCGAATTATGAATGAAGAACAGCGAATGATCCGACAATCTTCAATCACCCAGTCAAAATGGGGACGATGAAGCCAAACAAACACCAGACATCCAGGGCCGCCAACACGAGTAATAATCCGCCGCCGAGGAGAACACGCCAGGTTTTGGGGAGGAAAGCGACGACCGGCAACGCAATCATCGCCGTACCGAACAATGCCATCGACCAGAGGGGCAGATCGCCGGACAGCAGGCCCACGATGCCCACCACGAGCAGCGCGAGCAGCATACACAGCGCCGTGATGACGGCCAACTTGTGATCGAGGAGTTGCTCAAGTCCGGCAGCGGCAGCCAATCCAACAAGCGGCAGGGCGGTGAAGAGATAACGCCCTTGATGCTGCACAAACGTCAGGTTGTATCCTACAAACAGCGCAGCGGTAATCAACGCGGATGCGCCGAGCAAAAGCAAGCCGTCGCGCTGCCGGGCTTCCAGGCCGGTGCGCAGGCCGCCGGCGCGCAATTCCGCCGCCAGACGCCATACCGCCCCCCAAACGATCAGGCCGGAGAAAATCGCCAGTCCCAGATAAATGCGCGCGTCCAAGACCACCCCCATCCAGCCGAACTGCCCCCAGAACGAGCGGAACGTCGTGCGCAGCGCGCCGCCGAGGAAGGGGAACAGGCCGTCACGGGCAATCCAATCCAGCGTGCGTGGCTGCCCGGTGACAACCGCATCGTGGTGAATCAGGCCCATCACGTCCGGCCAGCCGTAAACGCCGACGTTGCGCGTCCACCACAAAGCGCCCAGCACCAGTGCGGGACCCAGGACAATGAGCACTTCGCGCGCGCTCCAACGCAGCGAATGTCCCGTGCGCCGGGCGCGCAGCGCAATCGCCAACACCGCCAGCAGGACCGCGCCATACGCCGTCGATTTGGTGAGCAACAGCAGGCCAAGCACACCACCCAACACCCAGGGTGACGTCTTCCCGCGCAGATAGCGCAGCGCCAGCCACAACCACAACCACAACAGCGCGAGCGTGAGCGCATCGTTGTTGATCGCGGCCATCATCGCCACAAACTGGGGGATGAAGGCGACGATACCGCCGCCCAACCAGGCCATGCCGGGGCGCTCCGGCCAGAATTCCCGCAGGATTGCCATCAACATCGCAATGGCGACCGCGCCCAACAGCAACGAGAACAGTCGTAGGGGAATCACCGCCCCGTCGCCGAGCCAATAGACCGGCGTCGCCAGCAGGTAGTAGAGCGGCGGTTGATGATCTTCGTATTCCAGCGAGGCCACCGAAAGCTCCGGCGGGAACCCCTCGGAGGTCAAGCGCGACAGATAGGCCTGGTCGTAATCGCCCGGCGCCATCACCGGGAAGCCGCGTCCCTCGGCCAGCGAGCGAACGTAGTTATAGTGTGCGGGTTCGTCGGGCGCTTGCCAGATGGGTGTGTACACCGCATACAACGTCCCCACGATCAGAAAAACCACCAGAATGACCACCGCGGGCCACTTCTTCATGATCTGCATCCTGCTTCTTTCCTCTTGCATCTTGCCCCTTACCGGTACTCCAGACGCACGCCTTTGATATGCTCCAGGGCTTTCTGTGCCAGAAAAATCAACGCAAAGAAAGGTAGATCGATCAACAACGTACAACCGCCGAGCAACACCACCCAGCGCACCGCAACGGTAAGAAACTGCCCTAGCCCATCTATCAGCAAAGCCCCACCACCGAACAACAACACAAGGGACATCAGAACCAGCACCACAAATCCAACAAAGGGCCAGGCGTAGATATCGGAGCTGCTCGGCAACATCGTATTGCCGATGGCGAAGACCAGATAGGCCCAAATCCACGCATCCGGCGCCTGGAACGCCGCGGCAAGGCCCTGCAAGGCAGCGCCCCAATCCTGTGCCGCCAGCGCCGCGATGACCTCCGGCGCGCCGAAGACCTTGTACCCCAACGCTACAACGGCCAGTCCGCCGCACAACAACGGCGCAGCGCCGATGAAACTGGCGCGCAAGAAGTCGGTCTGCTGCACCGGCACAAAGCCCAATTGGATGCGCTTGCCCACCCGCCGCGGGAGAATGTTGATACGGCCAATCTTCACACCGAAGATGGCCGCCGCCAGTGCATGGCTAACCTCGTGCAGCACCACGCCCGGCAGCAGGATGATGGCATACAGCCAGATGGCGATTTCCTCATCGTTGCTGAGCAGGTACATCACGCCCTGGAGGTGGCGATGCAACCAGCGGTCGGCCCAGAGCAACAGCCCCAGGACGACGAACAGTTCAGCCAGCAATAGCAGCACCGGAGTCAGGACGTTCACAATTTCCTCGGCGTAGTCGGATAGTCAAGCAGTCGTCAGTCGGATAGTCAGGCAGTCTGAATGGTTTTCTAGCGTTATCCCAACTATTATCCCAAATGATACCATAGATAGGCGAATCGGCGAATGAGCGAATGGCGAATGACAAATGGCAAATGGCAAATGGCAAATGGCAAATGGCAAAAAACCGTTACTTCTACCCGATTACTACCCCCTGATTACCAATCCCCACTTGTACATTCCCACTTTTCGATTATCCTTCAGACATCTTGATAACAGGAAACGCACAGTCATGAGCTATGAGATCACCACGCCCGTCTTCGAGGGGCCGCTGGAACTGCTATTGCACCTCATCGAGAAAAATGAACTGGACATTACGAAGGTCGCGCTGGCTAAAGTGACCGACGAATTCCTGGCGCAGGTGAATGTGCTGCGTGAAAACATGCAGATCGAGGTCATCGCGGACTTCCTGGCGGTCGCCGCGCGCCTGCTGTGGATCAAGTCGCGCGCGCTGCTGCCCAAGCCGCCAGAGTCGGCCCGGCTGGCGCGGGATGAAGAGGACGTCGGTGATGAACTGGTACGCCAACTGCGCGCGTACCGACAGTACAAAGAGGCTGCCCAATGGCTGCGCGAGCGCGACCAGGCTGGCTTGCGCGCTTATGTGCACGTTGGGACGCTGCCGCGTCCGCAGCATTTCACCATCGATCTGTCTGGGGTCACGCTGGCGGATTTGCGTGCAGCAGCCCAGGCCGTGCTGTTCCCTGCCGAGGGGCCGCTGCCGCAAGAAGCAATCCAACGCCCTCGGATCTCCATCGTCCAACAGATTCGCCTGATCCGTGAGCGCCTGATCCGCTGGGCAAAATCATCCGCCCAGACCGTCGCCGTGACCTACCGCACGCTCTTGAGCAAGCAGCCGACGCGGGTTGAGGCCGTTGTGACCCTGCAAGCGATCCTGGAACTCATCAAACAGTGCGCCATACAAGCACGGCAAGCGCAACCTTTCGGCGACATTGTCATCGAGACGCTTGTGCCCCCGGAGCAAATCCCCGAACCAGCCGCACCGGTGAGTGAGGCTTAATCCCGTCACATCACCTGTCTGCCCTGGCTACTCGACCGCAAACTGCGTCACAACGATGGCGTCATTCGACGTTTTCTCCGCTGTTTGCACAGGGACACGCGCACCGGTTGCCGGATCGTAGAACCCCACGTGAACCGTGAACGGCCCTGTTCCCGCCTCCGGCGTCAAGAGCAGGGGGTGAAAATCGACGACGGTCTCTCCGACGGTCCAACGCTCCACAGGATAAGTCCATAGCGCCGGGATACTGTCGTGCTGTGTTACTAACTGCCCATCGGCATTGAAGACATGCACAAAGACCTTGAGAAACTGTGAGACCGGTGCAGATGTGCGCCAGTGGAGGTACAATCCCACACGCTGCCCGCGCCCCGGTGGTTGATCGGCGCTCTGGTACAGCTCATAGCCGGTCAAGGCGATGCCGTTCACCAACGTCGCTGAAATCGCAGTAGGCGATGCCCATTGTAGCCCTTCCACGCGGTAGATAACGGCTTCACGTTCGTCGGGGATGTAGATCGGCGTCAGTCCCGGAGGCCGGTTTTCTGGATTGAGCAACGCTTCTTGTTCGGGATACATAAATAGCCCCGTCGTCTTGTCCATGATGAAGAAACGATAGCCGTGCGCCTGAATGTATCCCAGAATCTCGTCCTGGGTTTTCAAGTCGCGCGCCAGGGCGAAAGCCATCGCATAGCGCCATTTCCAGGGCGATGCGACATCGTGGTACTCGACGTGGGTGCTAAAGACCTCGCTTGCCGCCTGCATCCCCGCCGCGTGCAGCGTGTTGCTGACTTCGACCAGGGCCACGTCGCCGTGGTTGCTGGTCATAAACGCGAGCGGTTGGCGCAGATAGGAAAGGCACAGGAGCAACAGCAAGGGCGTGCGCGCTGGAATCTGTCGCTGCCGCACGGGCGCCTTGGCGGGCAGCAGCGACCACGCGAAGTAGAGGCTGCCAAAGACCTGCAACGGCATCAGCGTGATTAAAAAGCGCCGGTCGAGCCGGACCATCGAAAGCAGCGCAACCAGGCCCACACTATAGATGCCGAAGAACGCGCGCGCTTTCGGCTTGAGATCGCCCCGCGTGAAGAGCAGCGCGAACCAGAACCCGGCCTGCGCGACCATTCCCAGAAGGCCGTCCACCGAGTAACCATCGCCGGTGAGCCAATAACTCAAGAACGTCTTGCCCCAATACCCGTGAATGAATTTCTCCTGGATGGTCATTGGGTTTACAATATGCGCCAAAACCATACAGGAGGACAAAACAATGAGGTTCGCAACCATGGCCGAAGCTTTCGCCAATATCGGCGAGGATT
>Ga0209381_1000507_pt1 | contig 91784 bp, 80 predicted proteins | sample DewCreD2012metaG_FD_184111 | JGI IMG/M metagenome (GOLD analysis project Ga0209381, IMG submission 184111) | Hot spring sediment bacterial and archeal communities from British Columbia, Canada, to study Microbial Dark Matter (Phase II) - Dewar... ... | reverse complement strand
AAACTCGCGCTGGACTCACACCCAATGGACGCCTCACCGGACAGGCGGGACGCCTGTCCCACTACGGCGTCGGCGCTGCGGTTCGGGGGTTCAAAGCGCGAACTTCTGGTTGGGAGAATTCTCACCCGGCCTGCGGCCACCCGCTTCCCCGCTGCCAGCGGGAGCGGGCAGGGAGAGATTTCTCCCCCATGGAATTTCGCGCTTTGAACCCCTGAACCGTAGCAGCCGACGTGAGTCGGCTCCAACTTTTCCCCCGGGTAAGACGGAGCGGACTCACGTCCGCTGCTACCCGGTTCAAGGAAAGGTCAATTCGCGAATCGGGATTCGTCGAATGCTCACCCCGCCGCGAGCCAGCGGCGGCCCAGCCACAAGCCCAGCGCGGTGAACAGGACGAGGAATCCGTAGCCGACGACCAGCGCGGCGCGGGCCAGCCCGCCGCCCTCCAGCGAGGGTTCGCGGCGGATTTCCGCCAGGGCCATGTGCCCGAACAAAATGCCGGGCACGCAGCCGAACGGCCCCAGCACCAGGCTGCCGCAGGCCAGCACGAGCGCGGCGATGGCATAGCGGGACCAGCGCGGCGCGGGCGCAACCGGGGGCGGCGGCGCGGTTCCCCCGCTTTTGACCGCCCGGGGCGCCCCGTGGGCGCGCGCCGGGACCGGCACCTTGCCCGTGGTCACGCGGAGATGATGTTCGTCGGGCAGTGCCGGCACCAGCACGGCCTGACCGCAGCGGGGACAGGCGATGGTCTGGCCGCTCAAGGCATCCTCGCACTGGATGTGTTGCTCACAGTGGGGACAGGCGAATTTCAGGTCACGCATGGTTCCGCCGCTGGCGGTCGTTCACAACGCTTTGATGACGATGGCTGTCCGGTCGTCCGCAGGCGGGGCGTGGCCGGTGAACGCATCCACCGCCGCAAACAGCCTGGCCGCGATGCCGGCGGCGTCAAGCGCGGCGGCTTCCCGCAATACCCCCGCCAGCCGGGCCAGTCCGAACTCGACCCCGGCGGGACTCAACGCCTCCGTCAGTCCGTCGGTGTGCAACAGCAACGCGTCGCCCGGCACCAGCGGGCATTCGCGCTCCCCGAAGGTGGCCTCGGCCAGCCCCACGCGCTCAATGCCCAAGGCCATGCCCTTGGGCAGCAGTTCCTCGACGGAACGGGCGCCCGCGTGGAACCACAGCAGCGGCTCATGCCCGGCGCGCGCCAGCCGGAACGAACGGGCCACCGGGTCGAGCACCAAACACAACGCGGTAATGAACTTGTCCGGCGGCAGACGGTCCGCCACCGGCTGCAAACTGTGCTTGAGCACCACGCCCGGGGACTGTTCCGCCGCCAGTTCGGCGCGCAGACAGGGACGGCAAGCCTGCGCCAGCGCGGCCGCCGCCGGTCCCTTGCCGCATACGTCGGCCAGCAGCACGGCGCAGCGCAATCCGGCGCGCGGTGCGAATTCGTAAAAGTCGCCGCTCACCCCGGCGGCGGCCTGCTGCCGCGTGGCGAGGTCGAATCCCGGCACCACGGGCGGCTCCCCGGCGCGCAGGCGGGCGAGGTCTTCCTTGAGCGTGCGCGTCAACTCCGCGAACCGCGCGCGGTTGGCGGCGTTCAACTGCATCAACTCCTCGTGCGCCGCCAGCGAGGTTTCCTTCAATTCCAGCTTGGTCGGCGCGCCAATATCCAGGGGCCATGCGCGGGCCTGCGGGGGAATTCCGCCCTCACCGTGCCGCACGTGAAACAGGCGGCCGACGCCCAGGCTTTCCAGCAGGCCCGCGATGCGCTCATTGGGGTTCAGCAGTTCCACCGTGGCCCCGTCGGCCCGGCCTTGGTGATACCGTTCCGCGCCGCCGCTCAAGACGCCCAGAAACGTGCTGTCCATCTGCTGGCACTGCCCGAGGTCCAGCACCAGGCGCCGGGGATGCATCACGGTCAGCGCCTCGAGCACGCGCCGCAAACCGGGGCCGGCGGCAAAATTCGCGCGGCCCGCGACCCGCACGCAGGCGTAGTCCGGCGCGGTGAGCACGGTCAGTTCGGCGGCGGGCGTGTTCATCGGGAGACGGCGGGGCGGCGTTCCGCGCCGATGATTTCGACCAGCGCGCGTTGCAGCACGAGCGCGGGTTCCAGGGAACTGGAAACCAGTTGCCGGTTGGCGTGGAGAAAAACCTCCATCGCGCGCACCAGTTCGGCGGAGGTGTAGTGGCGCGTCTGCCGGAGCGCGTTGGACAGGACGAAGGGATGCATCGCCAGCGGATTGTATTTGCGGTCGGCGGGCAGGCGGTCCGGCGGCACCCGCTCGCCGAGGGATTTGACCTGGTCGTAACTGGCACCGGGCTGAAGCCAGCCCTCGCGCAGCAGTTCATGCAGCAGCAACAGGACGCGCGTCTTGGCAATCAGGCCATACAACAGCCCGATCTCCGACTTGTCCTTGTCCAGCTTGAGCCGGATTTCCCACAACTCCTCGTCCAGGCAGCGCAGCGCGCCGGGCAGGTCGCGGTTGCCAAACGCATCCGCCAGGGCAAAAGCGCGGGCCTGTTTGTTGCGGGCGCAAACGGCCTCGATGTCCGCCCGCGTCACCTCGGGGCGGTCGCCCGCGTGCAGCGCGGCCTTTTCCACTTCGGTGGCCAGTTGGCGGGCGTGCGGGCCGACACGAGTGACCAGTTCAGCCAGGGCCTCGTCGCTGACCTGCTTGCCGCGTTCCCGGAAGGCGCGGGCCGCCCACGTCTCGGCTTCGGCCACCCAATTCTTCTGGCTGAGCGACCAGCCGTTGAGCGTTTCGACCGCGCCCGCTTTTTCCACGGTCTTAAAGAAGGTCCGCCGCTTGTCCACCGCGCCCGCGCTGATGACGAGCCGCACGCCGGTCCAGTCAAACGTCCGCAATTCCTCGGCGAGGGCGGCCAGCGTTTCCGTGACCAGCGCGGATTTGCCGGTGCGGTCGTCGGCCAGGAAATTGCAGTCGCGGAACCACACCGCCTTGCCACCGCCAAAGAACGGCAAGGTTTGCAGCGCCTCGCGCAGTTTGCCCAGCGCGCGGACAGCCTCGTCGGCATTGCCGGCGGCGGCATCAATCGTCTCGTGGTCCAGGCCGCCCAGTTCCGCGCACCAGCCCTGGTAAAGCTGCCGGGCGCGCTGCTTTACGGCGAAGTCGTCGTCGCCGCAGACGAGCACGAGCGGGGGCGTGGCATTCGCGGAAGGCATGGGGGGTCAATCCGCCTCGCTGCTGTCGTTCATCTGCTGGAGCGCCTCGCTCATGTCCTCCACCTGCTCCCAGAGGGCGCGGTTGACGAAAATGGGCTTCTGCTGCGCGGTGGCGAGCGCGAGGCAGTCGCTCGGGCGGGCATCCAGTTCCACCAGCTTGCGGCCGAGTTCATTCTGCTGCAGGAGCGTCAGCCGGGCATAGTAAGTGGAGTTGCGGAGTTCGGTGATGACGACCCGTTCGACGGAGATGCCGAAGCCCTTGAAGATGTGCTGGAGCAGCTCATGGGTCAGCGGCCGCTCGTGGCGCTGCTGGCGGAGATACATGGCGATGATCTGCCCCATGTTCGGGTCCACCGTGATGATGAACACCTTCTCCTCGTTGCCCAGGAACACGGCGCAACCCGTGTTGGTGGGCAGAATCCCGCGAATCTGGACCTGGACGACGTCCGCCTTCATTCCCAGGGACTCTAGTTTTGGGGGCGCGGAAACACAAGCCCGGCGGGCGGCGCGTTGACACCCTCCCCGCAAACCTTATCCTCGCGGCTCGTTTTATGAACCAACCTCCGCATGTGGCCGTGGTCGGCGCGACCGGCGCCGTCGGCATCGAAATGATCAAGACCCTCGAAAAGCGCAATTTCCCGGTGGGGAAGCTGACGCTGTTGGCCTCCGCCCGTTCCGTGGGCAAGCAGCTCAAGTTCAAGGGGGCGGACGTGACCGTGCAGGAACTGACCAGGAACTCGTTCGGCGGCATTGACATCGCCCTGTTCAGCGCCGGCGGCAGCATTTCGAAGGAATTCGCCCCGGTGGCCGCGCAAGCCGGCTGCGTGGTGGTGGACAACTCCAGCGCGTTCCGCATGGACGACTCCGTGCCGCTGGTGGTTCCCGAAATCAACGCGGAGGACTGCCGGTGGCACAAGGGCATCATCGCCAATCCGAACTGCACGACGGCCATCACGCTCATGGCGTTGTATCCGCTCCACCGGGCGTTCGGGGTGAAACGCATTTTTGCCTCCAGCTACCAGGCGGTTTCCGGCACCGGCGCGAAGGCCATCGAGGAACTGGAGCGCCAGGTCGAACAGATCGTCACCCGGAAGCCCGTCACCAAGGAGGTGTATCCGCACCAGATCGCCTTCAACGTGCTGCCACACGTGGATGCGTTCCTGCCCTCCGGCTACACCAGGGAAGAGATGAAGATGGAGAATGAGGGCCGCAAAATCATGCATCACCCGACGTTCCGGGCGAGCGTCACGTGCGTCCGCGTCCCCGTCTATCGCTCCCACTCCATCGCCGTCAGCGCGGAGTTCGAGAAGCCCGTCACCGTGGCGGCGGCGCGCGAGGCGCTGAAACAGGCACCCGGCCTCGACGTGGTGGACGAGCCGGAGAACAAGAAATATCCGATGCCGCTGTTCACGTCCGAGAAATACAACTGCGAGGTGGGCCGGCTGCGGCAGGATTGCGCGCTCGACAACGGCCTGTGCTTCTGGGTCAGCGGCGATCAGCTCCTCAAGGGCGCGGCGCTGAACGCGGTGCAGATCGCCGAAGTGCTGGTGCGCTGAAGCCCCGCCGTTTGCGCGCCCCGGACCAACCCGTCCGGGGCGTTCGCGTTTCCACCGGACCGCTCCGTCAGAACTGGTCTTCCTTCTCCCTGAACAACAGGTTGAAGGTGGTCAACGAGCCGTAGCAGCGGGTGATGTATTGCTGCATCTCGACCTTCTCGCCGTCCGACAGTTTTTCGTGGGCGTTGATTTTCTGTTCCAGCACCCGGAGCTGGTTGCGCACCATCACGACTTTGTGGAAGAAGACCTCCAGCGGCACTTCCTTGGTCTGGAGCGCCGGGTCCGCCGGATGCAGCACCGCCCGACCGCCGTGCCAGCGCGCGCCTAACTGTCCGACCACCGCATCGGGCCGGTCGTAACCCAGTTTGTCGAGCGCCGCTCCGACGGTCTGCTCGATGAACGCGCCCAGCGGCACGCTCAAGCCATTGAACGAGCCGGTCGGCTCCGCCGGTTCCAGGCCCGCGATTTGCGGATCGAGCGTGTGCTTGCCCGAGTCGAACCGCACTTCGGCGGTGTGTTCATTGAGGGCGGTGACAGTGCCGATGCCATATTGGAGGTGACGGACGGCCTGGCCGATGTGCAGTTCGGAAATTTTCATCGCCCGCACCCTGCCAGAAGTCCCCGCGTTGGTCAGGGAAAAAACCGCGCAGGCAAACCCCGTCCGGGCCGGCTCGCCCGCGGCGCAGCGCCGGCTGGTTGTCCGGTTGACTAACCCGGGGAATTCCCCAGATTGTGCGCGCGGCGCAAGCATTTCGGGTTCTAAAATGACACGTTTCCGTCCGCGCAACACCAAATTCCCATGTCCAGCATCGGCAAACTCATGAAACAGGCTGCGCGCATGCAGCAGCAGATGGAACAAATCCAGGCGGACCTCGCCCGGCGCACGGTCGAGGCCTCCGCTGGTGGCGGCGCGGTCAAGGTCACCGCCAAATGCGACGGCACCCTCGCCGCCATCAAGGTGGATCCGCAGACGCTCACCCCCGGCGACGCGCAGTTGCTCGAGGACATGCTGCTCTCCGCCGTCAACCAGGCGCTGTCCCAGGCCAAGGAAATTTCCAACGCTGAAATGGGCAAGGCCACGGCGGGCTTCAGCCTGCCGGGTTTCGGCTGAACCGGCCCATGCCTTCCCTGCCCGCCAGCATCACCACGCTCACCGCCGCGCTGACGCAACTGCCCGGCATCGGACCGCGCTCCGCCGAGCGCATTGCGCTGCACCTGGTGCAAAGCGATGCGGACACGGTGCGGCAACTGGCCGACGCCCTCCTTGCCGCCCGGGAAAAGGTTCAGCTCTGCACCACCTGCGGCGCGTTGACGGAGATTTCGCCGTGTGAACTCTGCGCCAGCCCGCGCCGGGACGCCTCCCTGCTGTGCGTCGTGGAACGCCCGGTGGACATCCTGAGCGTGGAGAGGGGCGGCAGCTTTCCAGGCCGGTTTCATGTCTTGGGCGGGAAGCTTTCCCCGCTGGACGGCGTCGAGCCGGAAGACCTGCGCATCGCCGAACTCGAGGCCCGCCTCCAAAACGAGCCGGTCAAAGAAGTCATCCTCGCACTCGGAACGGATGTGGAGGGCGACGCGACCAGCTTCTATCTCGCCAAACGGCTCGCGCGCCCCGGGATCAAAATCACCCGCATCGCGCACGGCCTGCCGGCCGGGACAGGACTGGAATTCGCGGATGAACTGACCTTGAGCCGCGCCCTCGCTGGTCGGCGAGAAATGGAATAGGCCCGCCGCCATCCGCCACGCCATGAAACCCAAAGCCGTCGTCTTCGATCTTGGAAAAGTGCTGCTGCACTTCGACTGGCGGCGGGCGGCGCGGCAATTTGCCACGCGCAGCCCCCTGCCCCCCGAGGCCATGCTGGACGCGCTGAACTACACGCCGATGGTCATCCAATACGAACTCGGCCAGCTTTCCAGCCGCGCGTTCTACGAACACGCCCGCGCCGCGCTGCAATTCGATGGCAGCTTCGAGGAGTTTGCGGCCATGTTCGCGGACATCTTCACCGAGATTCCCGAACTCATCGGCCTGCACGCGGAACTCCGGCGGCGCGGCGTGCCGACGTTCATCTTTTCCAACACCAACGAACTCGCCGTGCAGCACATCCGCGCCCGTTATCCGTTCTTCGCCGACTTCACCGCTCATGTGCTGTCCTACGAGCACCACGCCATGAAACCCGACGCCCGCCTCTACGAGGTGGTCGAGCAAGTCAGCGGCTGCCGCGGCGCGGCACTGCTCTACATTGACGACCTGGCCCCCAACATCGCCGCCGGCGAAGCGCGCGGCTGGCAGGTCATCCTGCAGGAGGAACCCGCCAGAACCGTCGCCCTCGCCCGGGCGACTGGCGTGCTGGATTGAGCTCGACAAAAGCGTCCGCCGGACCGTCCGCCCTGTTCTTCCCCGGCGACGATGGCGCAAAACGTCGGCCCGGCCCGTGGCCCATGCCCGCGCCAGCCGCAAGCCAACCCGCGCAAGGCACGGATGCCGAAATTAATTCGCCACCGGGCTGAATAACCTTTACCGGGCGCGCGTCGGCATGTTCATTCCCGCAAAAACGACCATTTAGCATGAGCCAAATCATTGTCACACTCCTCGGCCTCGCCCTCGCAACCGCCGCCTTTGCCACCGAAACCAACACGTCCGCCCACGACGCGGGGGCGTTGCAGGCCGACCTGAAATACTTCACCGACGGGGCCGCGCGCCGGCTCACGCCCGCCGTGACCGCCGCCGATTTGCCAGCGTTTCGAAGCGAGCTGTTGCGCGGCGTGGCCACCGCGCTGTTGCGGAGCGACTACGATCTTGCCAACCGCGTCGCCGATTACCCGGCCTATCCTTCGCCGCGCGAGTTGAGCCGCACGCTCAAACTGGGCGAAGGCTTCAGCCGCTTCGAAGGCATCACCGGAATTTTCCTGGAAGCGGGCGAACACGTCGTCCTCGTCGGGCCAATGCACGGGAAAAAAATATCCCTGCTCATCCCCGAGTGGATGCGCAAGCCGCCCGAGGGCGTCGCGCCGGACAAGGACCCCAACGGCTGGGGCCTGCGCCGCCAGACCATCGCGTTGAAGGAAGGCGTCAACGTCATCACCGTCGAGAAAAGCAGCAACGCCTACGTCAGCTATTACGATGACGAGGCGGAGAACGCCCCGGCCATCACGGTCCATTTCCCCACCGGCAAGGTGAACGGCTGGTTCGACGTGACGCGGCACACGAACGCCGACTGGGACCGGCTGCTTGACAACGCCGTCGGCCCCGTGCTCGACGCGCGCGGCCGGCACATCCAGGTGGCGTATCCGGTCGAGTGGTTCAAGGTCTTCACGCGCGGCAAGGGCGTGGAACTCCTCACCAACTACGACACGCTCCTGCGCCACCATTACACCTTCATGGGGCTGGTGAAATACGACAAGGTGCCCGTCAACCGCATCCTCGCCCGCGTCAACCACAACTACTACATGTTCCGCGACGGCGACGGCGTGGCCTATCTCGGCAACCGCGGCACCATGCGCATGGTCGCCAGCCCGGAGGTCGTCATCAAGGGCGACCCCTGCTGGGGATTCAGCCACGAGACCGGTCATGTGTTGCAGATGATCCCACAAACCACCTGGGGCGGCATGACCGAGGTCAGTTGCAATTTCTTCTCGATGTTCACCCTGGACAAAATGGGCAACGAAAGCCGCCTCCAGCAGCAGAAGAATTACGCCTCCGCCCGCAAGAACATCATCGAACACGAACCCAAACGCTCCTATCTGGCCGCGCCCGACGTGTTCGACCGGCTCGTGCCGTTCTGGCAGTTGCACCTGTATTTTGCCCGCCAGGGCCGCGAGGACTTCTACGCCGACGTGATGGAAGTCATGCGCAACCGCCCCGACGCCGGCCGCCGCAACGAATCCATCCGCAACCAGTTCGAGTTCGTCAAAATCGCCTGCGATGTCGCCAAGCTCGACCTCACCGACTTCTTTGAGAAGTGGGGCTTCTTCTGGACCGGCGAACTCGAGGTGAACGACTACGGGCGGTTCCGCTTCAACATCACGCCCGAGATGGTCGCCGAAACCAAGGCCTACATTGCCGCGAAGAATTACCCCAAGCCGGCGGAAGACCTCACACTGATCGAGGAGTGAGCGGTGCTGGCCCGTCCGGGTTTCATCCGGCGAACCGGATTCGGACCTCGGTGTTCGGGCTTCGGATTTCGGACTTTTGACTGGCCGTTCAGTCCTTGATGCTCTCGCGGAACTGGCGCGGGCTTAGCCCCGTGCGTTTGCGGAAGAAGCGGCTGAAATAGAACTCGCTCGAGAAACTCAGGCGGGCCGAGATTTCCTTGATGGCCAGCCGCTCGTCGCACAAAAGCTGGCGCGCCTGGTCCAGGCGCACGCGCTGGAGAAACTCGTGGATGCTCTCGTGGCGGAACTCGCGGAACATCCGTTGCAACCCGGACCGGCTGACGCCCGCCGCGTCCGCCAGGTCGGGCACGCGCCAGTCCCGCGCCGGGTTTGCCATCACCTGGTTCAACGCCCGCGTCAACGCCTTGGGCAGGTCCTGCGCCGGCGCGCTGAACAGGTGCCGCGCGTTGAACAGCCGCCCCAGCACGCCGGTGATGAGCAGGTGAATGTCCCACTCGAACCGTTCGGGCCGCCGCCGCGCCAGCATCGTCATCTTCCGGGCCGCCCGGCGGATGGCGTGAAAGTCCTTGGCCGACAGGTCGAATTGGTGCGCCTCCCCCAGTTCCTCGCGCCACGCCTCGAGGTCCGGCCCGCGAAAGCGAAAGCCCACATTGACCAGCCGTTTGCCGGGTTTGGGCGTGTAGGTGCGCGCCCCCCGCATGTCCACCAGCCAGCAGCGCGGACCGGGCCGTAATTCATACCTTCCCCCCGGCACGATGAGCTGCCCCTCGCCCGACTGCACCCAGAACAGGTGCGCCCCGGGCTTGTCCATCCCGGCGTGCTCGTCCGCCTCCTCCAGGGTGACAGAACCCACCGAGAGCAGGTGCCAGAACAGCCGCCGCGCGCGTTGCGACGGCTCCAACAAATGCAAATGAGCGAACGAATTCGGCATGGCGGTGAAGCTTGAACTGCGGCAGCATTGCCGCCCGCCCGGTCCCGGTCAACCAATTCAAACCACCGGATCGAGCTGAATGTTTGCGCATTGCGAACCGTCCGAGCCTGATGCCAACCATGAAATCACCACGCTCCGCTTTCCGCCCCGCCACCGTCCTCCCGCTCGCCGGCCTGCTGCTCCTGCCCCCCTGGCTGTTCGGTGCGGGCCAGCATGAAGCGCCCGCCACCACGCTCTGGTATCGCCAGCCCGCCGCCAACTGGAACGAGGCCCTGCCCGTCGGCAATGGCCGCCTCGGGGCGATGATTTTTGGCGGCGTCACGCGTGAGCGGTTGCAGTTGAACGAGGATTCCCTCTGGTCCGGCGCGCCGCAGGATGCCGACAACCCCGCCTCGTTCGAAGCGCTGCCGCGCATCCGGGAACTGCTCTTCGCCGGCCAGTATGGCGAGGCCGAACGCCTGGCCAACCGCAACCTCATCTGTCGCGGGGCCGGCTCCGGGCACGGACGCGGCGCCAGGGTTCCCTTTGGCTGCTTTCAAACCCTCGGCGACCTGCATCTGGACTTCCGGCATCCCGCCGGCGAGGCGACGCACTACCGGCGCGAGCTGGACCTGGCCACCGCCACCGCCCGCGTGAGTTACGAAGTCGGCGGGGTGCGCTTCACCCGTGAAGTCTTCGCCAGCCAGCCCGACCAGGTGCTCGTCGTCCGCCTCACCGCCAGCCGCAAGGGCGCGCTCAACTTCCGCGCCCAACTGTCGCGCCCCGAGGCCGCCACGGTTGCGCCGGAGGGCCGCAACCAGCTTTTCATGCGCGGCCAGATGTTCGACGGCACGAACTGGACCGGCATGAAGTTCGCCGCGCGCCTCCAGGCCATTCCGACCGGCGGCGCCGTGTCCGCCACGACCAACGGCCTCGACATCGCCGCTGCCGACAGCGTCACGCTCCTGTTGACTGCCGCCACCGATTACCGGATGCAACTGCCCGACTGGCGGCACGGCGATCCGGCAAAGCAAACCGCCAAGCAGCTTCAATCCGCCGCGCGCAAATCGTTCAACCGCCTCCGCGCCGCGCACCGCAAGGATTACCAGCCGCTGTTCCAGCGCGTGCAACTGGACCTCGGCCAGACCGCCGCCGCCACCGCACCCACGGATGAACGCCTCAAAGCCGTGCGCGACGGGGGGCGCGACCCGGCGCTGGTTACGCTCTACTTCAACTTTGGCCGTTACCTGCTGATCAGTTCGTCGCGCCCCGGCACCATGCCCGCAAATTTGCAAGGGCTGTGGGCCGACGGCATCCAGACGCCGTGGAACTGCGACTACCACGCGAACATCAACGTCCAGATGAATTACTGGTGCGCCGAGACCGCCAACCTCCCGGAATGCTTCGAGCCGCTGGGGCGTTACATCGAATTTCTCATGAAACCGGGTGCCCGCACGGCCCAGGTGCATTACGGCGCGCGCGGCTGGACGGTTCACACCATTGCCAATCCGTGGGGCTTCACGTCGCCCGGCGAAGTGCCGTCGTGGGGGCTTTCGCCCTCCGCCGGCGCGTGGCTCGCGCAACACGTCTGGGAGCATTACGCCTTCAGCCTCGACAAAAATTATCTCCGCCGCGCCCTGCCCATCCTGCGCGCCTCCGCCGAGTTCAGCCTCGACTGGCTCGTCCCGCATCCGCAGACCGGCAAACTCGTCGCCGGCCCGGCCACCTCGCCCGAAAACCGCTTCATCACCGCCGACGGCCAGCGCGCCTCGCTCTGCATGGGGCCGGCGATGGAACAGCAACTCGTCTGGGACGCGCTCAACAACTACCTCCAGGCGGCGGAAAGCCTGGGCCTCGATGAACCCACCATGGCCGAGGCCCGCGCCGCGCTGGCGAAATTGCAGCTTCCCCAAATCGGCAGCGATGGCCGCCTGATGGAGTGGAACGAGGAATTCAAGGAGGCCGAACCGGGCCACCGCCACGTTTCGCATCTCTTCGCCCTGCATCCCGGCCGACAAATCACCCGCACCCAGACGCCCGAACTCGCCGCCGCCGCGCGCAAGTCCCTCGCAGCCCGCCTCGCTGCCGGCGGCGGTCACACCGGCTGGAGCCGTGCGTGGATGATCAGTTTCTGGGCGCGCCTCGGGGATGGCGACCAGGCCGATGAGAATTTCCAACTCCTGCTCGCCAAGTCCACCCTGCCGAACCTGTTCGACACGCACCCGCCATTCCAGATTGACGGCAATTTTGGCGGGGTCGCCGGCCTGTGCGAAATGCTGGTGCAGAGCCATGCGGGCGAAATCGAATTGCTGCCCGCCCTGCCCGCCGCCTGGACAACCGGCTCGGTCAAAGGACTGCGCGCGCGCGGCGGCGTCACCGTGGACCTCGTCTGGCGCGACGGAAAACTCGTCTTGGCGACGCTGCGCGGCCGGCCCCATGCCACGCTCGCGGTGCGCCACGGCGACCGCGTGAACGCCGTTCAACTCGACCGCCGGGGCGAAGCGCGCCTCGATGGAAACCTGGTAAAACCATGAACTGGTTCGCAGCGGCGTCCCGGCGGAGCGCCGCCACGTTGGGGAAGCCAGCGGTCGCAGCCGTCCTGTTTGTCCGGTGCGTTCTCTCCGGCACCACCCACGCCGCCGAGCCTATGGATGCCGCCACCCTGCAGCGCGTGTATGACGAGGTCAAAACGCCCTTCAAATACGGCATCGTCCTGCGCGGCGACTCCACCAACGAGATGGTGGACTGCCCGAACATTTTCCGGCACGACGGCAAATGGTTCATGCTGTATGTCGCCATCTCGAACAAGGTGGGTTACGAAACTTACCTCGCCGAAAGTGACGACCTGTTGAACTGGCGCAAGCGGGGGAAGATTCTGTCGTTCACGCAAAAGGGCTGGGACGCCTGGCAGGCCGACGGCGGGCTGGCGCTGGTCAACCCCGAGTGGGGCGGCGACCTGTCGCTGGGCCGGTTTCGCGGCCGCTACTGGCTCTCCTACATCGGCGGCGCGCGCCAGGGCTACGAGCCGGACCCGCTCTCCATCGGCATGGCGTGGACGCGCGACCCGACGAAGCCCGCCGAGTGGACGCGCGTGAAGGAGAATCCCGTCCTGACTCCCTGTGACCCGGACGTGCGCGAGTTCGAGACCCTGACGCTCTACAAGAGCAGCATCATCCGCGACCGGCGGCGCACGCTCGGCGCGCCGTTTGTGATGTTCTACAACGCCAAAAACAAGAACGGCTACGAACGCATCGGCATCGCCATCTCGAAGGACCTGGTGAACTGGCGGCGTTACGGTCCCAACCACGTCCTCGCCAACGGCGAAGACCGGCGCAACGGCATGAGCGCAGACCCGCAGGTGGTGCGGATGGGCGACCTGTGGGTGATGTTTTATTTCGGCGCGGGCTGGAAGCCCAAGGCGTTCGACACCTTCGCCGTCTCGCGCGACCTGGTGAACTGGACGAAATGGGACGGCCCGCACCTGGTCGAGCCAAGCGAGCCGTGGGACGAGACCTACGCGCACAAGCCGTGGGTGCTGAAGCACGACGGCGTCGTCTATCACTTCTACTGCGCCGTCGGCAACGAGGGCCGGGTCATCGCACTGGCGACCTCGAAAGATTTGCGACCGGGCCGTTGAACCCGGGCGTCCGGCCGCGCCGCGCCGCCCCCATTCCGCGGCGGCGGAGAAGGCGGTTTTCGCTGAACATCCGGCCCGCCAACGGCGTCAGTTGAATCGCCATGCAAACCAACCGTTTTCTGCCCCCGGTCATCGCACTGTGGTTGGCCGCCGGGAACGGCCCGGCCGCCGGAACCATCCGCTCCGGCGAGCCGTGGTTCGACACCTCCGGCCAGCGCATCCACGCCCACGGCGGCGGCCTGCTGCGGCACGCGGGCGTCTTTTACTGGCACGGCGAAGACCGCACGCGCGGCGGCGCCGCCGCCGTCAACTGCTACGCCTCGACCAACCTGGTGGACTGGCGGTTCGCGGGAGTGGCGTTGAGCCGCGAAAGCCTGCCGCGCGCGGACGGCCAGCGCACGTTTGTCGAGCGGCCCAAGGTCATCCACAACGCGCGCACCGGGAAATTCGTCATGTGGATGCATCTCGAGCAGCCCGGCTACCATTATGCCCGCGCCGGCGTCGCCCTTGCCGACCAGCCCGCCGGCCCGTTCACTTTTCTCCACGCCCTCCGGCCCATCACCAATGATTTCAATTTTCCCGCCGATGCGCCGAACCGGCAGAAGGAACTGGGCGGCACGTTCCGCGACATGAACCTGTTCCTCGACGACGATGGCCGCGCCTACGTGTTTTACGCCTCGGAGAACAACTGGACGATGTATGTGGTCCGGCTCAACGAGGCCTTCACCGGGCCGGAAACGCCGACCCTCGAGGGCCGGACCTGGGCCCGCATCCTCGTGCGGGACATGCGCGAAGCGCCGGCCCCGTTCAAGCACCAAGGGCGCTACCACCTCATCACTTCCGGCTGCACCGGCTGGCAGCCCAATCCCGCCCGCTGGCACGTGGCGGACGCGCCCCTCGGCCCGTGGCGCACCGGCGGCGATCCCTGCGTGGGGCCGGAGGCCGGATTGACCTTCCGCGCGCAAAGCACGTTCGTCTTTCCACTGCCCGGAAAACCCGGCGAATTTCTCTTCCTGGGCGACCGCTGGAACCCGCAGGACCTGCCCGACTCGCGCTACGTCTGGCTGCCGCTGCGGTTCGACACCAACGGCGCGCCGCGCCTGGAATGGGTGGCGGAGTGGCGGCCCTGAAGTGTCGCGCCGCCATTTTCCACGCTTTGATTCGCGCGGACGGAGGCTTACCCTGCCGGGATGCGCACCGTTCAAGTTCCGCTGGGTTCCCGCAGCTATGCCATCAAGATTGGCCCCCGTCTGCTGCCGGGTTTGGGCGAAGCGTGTGCCCGGCTGAAACTGGGCCGGCGGTGTGCCGTCATCACCGATGCCCGCGTCGGGCCGCTGTTCGCCACGGCGGCGCTCGCCAGCCTCAAGCGCGCCGGCTTTGAGCCGTCGCTCATCACGGTCCCCGCTGGCGAAACCGCCAAGACCCTCGCCACCGTCCAGCGTTGCTACGAGCAGCTCGCCGCGCAGCGGCTGGAGCGAAAATCCTTCCTCGTCGCGTTGGGCGGCGGCGTGGTGGGCGACCTCGCCGGGTTTGTGGCGGCGACCTATCTGCGCGGCCTCCCCTTCGTGCAGGTGCCGACGACGCTGCTGGCGCAGGTGGACAGCTCGGTGGGCGGCAAGACGGGGGTGAACCTCAAGGCGGGCAAGAATCTCGTGGGCGCCTTCCACCAGCCGCGCCTCGTGCTCTGCGATTTGGACACGCTAAAGACGCTGCCGCCGCGCGAGTTTCGCGCCGGGCTGGCCGAGGTCATCAAATACGGCGTCATCCGGGACGCGGCACTGTTCCGCCGGCTGGAGCGCGACCTGCCCAGGCTGCTCCGCCGGGAACCGTCCGTGCTCGGGCCGGTCATCGCCCGCTGCTGCGCCATCAAGGCCGGGGTGGTGGGGCAGGACGAGACCGAGAGCGGGCTGCGCGCGATCCTGAATTTCGGCCACACCATCGGCCACGCGCTCGAGGCCGTTTCCGCCTATGGCCAATACCTCCACGGCGAGGCCATCGCCATCGGCCAGGTGGCCGCCGCGAAATTGTCGGCCGCCCTCACCGGCCTGCCCCCGGACCACGCCGCCCGCATCACGGCCCTGTTCCAGCGGGCCGGACTGCCCACCACCGTCACGCTCACCGCCGCCCGCCGCAAGGCGCTCTTTGCCGCGATGCGGCTCGACAAGAAAGTCAGCGCGGGCGAGGTAAAGTTCGTGCTCGCCCGGCGCCTCGGCGAGGTCGTCTGGGGCCGGCGCGTGAGCGACCCGTTGATCCACGCCGTGCTGGATGAACTCGGAAAGCACGAATCCTGAACCCCCAACGCAATGAGTTCCGTCAGCGAAACCGTCGTCCGTGAATACTTCGAGCTGCATGAATTCCTCGTGCGGCAGCACCGCAAATACATCGCCCCCACCCGGCGGGAGGAGGATGACATTGATTTCTTTGTCCTGAATCCGCGCCCGCAGGCGGGAGGCGGTTCCCTGCCCTTCGTGCTGAGCTCCGCCGATCTGGCGGGGGTCGGGCGGGCCATCGTGGTGGTGAAGGGCTGGCACACGGAGACGTTCAGCCCGGCGGTGCTGCTCAACGCGCCGGAGATTTTCCGCTTCGTCGAACCCGGCGTGTTCAAACAGGCCGTCAGGGCCTTCGGCGCGGACGGAACGCCGCTGAAAATCCTGGTGGTGCCCGCGTTGCCGGCGGGCGACGAGGCGCGCGAGCAAAGCATCGCCTTGTTGCGCGCGAAGGGGATTGATGCGGTAATTCCGTTCCACACCATGCTGGCGGACCTCATCGCCAGGACCGAGACGAACCGCAACTACCAGAAGTCCGACCTGCTCCAGGTCATCCGCATCCTCAAGAATTACGACTTCTTCAAGGAACCGCAGTTGGAACTGTTCAAGTCGCGCAAGCGCCGCCGGGCCTGAGCCGCGTTGGTCCGCGATGGCAGCGCGTTCCTGCTGTGTTGGTCGGCCCGCCGCTCGCCCGGGCCGACGGACGACCGGCCGTCGCGGGCATCGGCACGGGCGCGGTGACATCGAAACCCTCGGCGTGTTTGCGCAACAGCCCGCGACCGATAAACCGCTCGAGGGAGCGCAGGGCGGCGCGATCCTCGGGCGTGACAAAACTCAGCGCGTCCCCGATGGCCTGCGCGCGGCCCGTGCGGCCAATCCGGTGAACGTAGTCCTCGGGATGCGGCGGGAAATCGTAGTTCACCACGTGGGAGATGCCGTCCACGTCAATGCCCCGCGCCGCAATGTCGGTGGCGACCAGCACCCGCACGGCCCCGCGCTTGAAGTCGTGCAACGCGCGCAGCCGCTGGCTCTGGGAGCGGTTGGAATGCAGGGTGGCCGTGCGAATGCCGCGCTGTTCGAGCTGGCGCGCGAGGCGGTCCGCGCCGTGCTTCATGCGCGAAAAAACCAGCACCATGTTCAGGGCGGGGTCTTTCAGCAGGTGCAGCAGCAGGCCGGTCTTGAGCGGCTTGGGCACCTCATAGACGAATTGCGCGACCGTGTCGGCGGGATTCGAGCGGCGGCCCATCTGCACGCGCCGGGGGGCGCGTTGGAACTCCTGCGTCAGCGCCTCGATCTCCGGCGGGAGCGTGGCCGAGAAGAGCAGCGTCTGCCGTTGCCGGGGCAGTTGCCGGAGAATCTGCCGAACGGCCGGAATGAACCCCATGTCCAGCATCCGGTCGGCTTCGTCGAGCACGAGATGCTGGACGGCGGAAAAATCCGCGTGCCCCCGGCCCATCAAGTCCAGCAGCCGGCCCGGACAGGCGATGACAATCTCCGCCCCGGCCCGGAGGGCGCGGATTTGCGGTTGTTCGCCCACCCCGCCAAACACGGTCGCCACGCTCACCCGGAGGTGGCGGGCGTAAGCGCGGACGTTTTCCTCGATCTGGGCGGCCAGTTCGCGGGTGGGGGCGAGCACGAGCACGCGCGTCCGGCGGGGCCCGTCGGCGGGCGCCTCCGCAAGCCGGGTGAGGATCGGGAGGGTGAAGGCCGCCGTCTTGCCGGTGCCGGTCTGGGCAATGCCCGTCAAGTCATGGCCGGCGATGATGGGCGGAATGGCGGCGGTCTGAATGGGCGTCGGCTCGGTGTAACCGGCCTCCGCCACCGCCTGCAAAATGTGGGGATGCAATCCCAGGTCGCGAAAGGGCATGCGGAAACCGGGTTACTTCAACCGCCAGGTGATCCGCGCCTTGGCCAGATCGTAGGGGGACATTTCCATTTTCACGCGGTCGCCCACAGTGAGCCGGACCCACCGCTTGCGCATCTTGCCGCAGATGGTGGCGAGGACGAGGTGTTTGTTGGGCAGTTCCACCCGGAACATGGTGCCCGGCAGCACGGTCTGGATGCAGCCTTCAACTTCAATGTGTTCTTCTTTCATGCGGAAAACAAAAAACGGGGTCCGGCCGGAGCCGGACCCCGCGGAATCGGAATGAGGGAAACGACTTAGTAACGATCGCGACCGCCGCCACCGCCGCGATAGCCGCCACCGCCGCCACCGCCGCGGTAATCGCGTCGGCCGCCACCGCCGCCGCCACCCGCGCGCTCTTCACGCGGACGGGCGATGTTGACGGTCAGCGCGCGACCGTCGAGGTCGGCGCCGTGGAGGGCCTGGATGGCCGCTTCCGCCTCCGCGTCCGTGCTCATGGTGACGAAGCCGAAGCCGCGCGGACGGCCCGTCGTGCGGTCCATCATGAGGTTGGCTTCGACGACCGTGCCATGCGCCGCGAAGGCGTCCTGGAGGGCGTTTTCCGTGGTGTTGAAGGAGAGGTTTCCGACAAACAGTTTGTTGTTCATGTGATGTTCTTTCGCTGTCCGACCAACTGCTGCTTTCTTGAGACTGTTCCCGAACGCCGGGTTTAGAATCATCACCGAACGAAGTTCACTTGAAGATTCGCCATGCCTTGAAAGAGACAAGCCATCTAACAGACGGGCGCAGCTTGGCAGCAGCCCGCCGGATAGCGAGCTTTATTTTCATTTATTTTTCGGTCCGCCTGGCGTCGTTTTCCCACACGTGCGGAAGGCGGACCGCTTAACCCGGATATTTCACACGGTTGCAGCGCAGATTTCCCATCCGCTGTATCGCCGGGTTGCCAGCCGACGGCGCGGGGATTCGGCCAGCGCCAGGACACTGGCGACCCCCGGCCGATTGGAAATAGGCGAGCCGGCAGATTGGCAACCTGCGCTCCGGCGGTGCGCCAGCCCATTCGTCGAGCACGGGGGTGAAAGCTCCGGGCAACAGCCGGGATTCCGGACACCGAAAGCGGACCGGGCCGGGGCTTGAGCACCGGCCCGCGCGGCACAACGAATCGCGCGGGGCGCAACGGCGCCCGGCGACCAGTCCGCCGCATCCGTCGTGACAGCGCGGCGTTCGCCGGGTTATGTTGCGCGCATGGCGACGACACTCACGTTGGGGCACTCGCCCGATCCGGATGATGCGTTCATGTTTTACGGGCTGGCGAAGGAGTTGATCCCGACGCCCGGCTTTCGCTTCGAGCACATCCTGCAGGACATTCAAACGCTCAACGAACGGGCCACGCGCGGCGAACTGGACATCTCCGCCGTCAGCATCCACGCCTACGCATTCGTCAGCGATCAATATGCGCTGCTGCCCAGCGGGGCCAGCATGGGCGACGGCTACGGGCCGATGCTGGTGGCGAAACAAAAATACTCCCGCGCCGAAATCGCCCGGAAGAAAATCGCCGTGCCCGGCACGCTGACCAGCGCGTTTCTCGCGCTCCAGCTCTGGCTGGAGCGGCCCGCCCGGGAACTGGATCATGTCGTCGTCCCGTTCGACCGGATATTTCAGGCCGTGCGCCGGGGCGAGGCCGACGTGGGCCTCATCATCCACGAGGGCCAGCTCACCTACCAGAACGAGGGCCTGGTGGTGTGCGAAGACCTCGGCGCATGGTGGGGCCGCGAGCAGGACGGCCTGCCGCTGCCGCTGGGCGGCAACGTGATTCACAAACGCTTCGCGCCGGAAGTGCGGCGGACCGTTTCGGACCTCCTCACCCGCAGCATTCAATTCAGCCTGGACCACCGCGCGGCGGCGGTGCAGCACGCGCTGCAATACGCCCGGGACATGGGGCGCGACCTGGCGGACCGGTTTGTCGGCATGTATGTGAACCACTGGACACTCGACTACGGCGAACGCGGGCGGGAATCCATCCGGCGGTTTCTGGGGCGCGCCTTCGAGCGCGGCCTGCTGCCGCACCGGCAGGAATTGGAATTTGTCGTGTGACCGGCGGCCTCGCGGCGGGGGCGCGCCGCTTTTCCACGCGCCGGGCGCGGAATCATGGCCACGTTGATCCACCAAGACACGGACGGCAGCCTGCGGTCGCTGGACCTGGGCTTCCGTCCGCAGCGCATTGGCCGCGCGCCGGACAACGACCTGGTGATTGACCACGCCTCGGTGTCGCTGCACCACTGCGAGGTGGCGCTGTCGGAGGGGGGCGTGACGGTCCGGGATTTGCATTCGACCAACGGCACCTGGCTGGACGGCGCGCCCGTGACCGAGCCGGTGACGGTGCGGGGTTCGCACGTGCTGCGGCTGGGCATGGTGGAGTTGCGGGTGGAGCACACGGAGGTCGAGGTGGTGATCCCCCGGTTCGCGACGGCGGCGGTGCCGCCGATTCTGGTGGCACCCGGCACCGGCAAGAGGGTTTGCCAGAAACACCAGGACCGCCCGGCGATGTGGCAGTGCCCGCAATGTCACCGCCTCATCTGTCCGGTCTGCATCCACCGCATCAAGCTGCAACGGGGCCGCACGCATTACCTCTGCCCCGAATGCAGCCGACCAGCGGAACTGTTGCCGGAGTTCCAGACCGGACGGCGGCGGTCGCTGCTGCGGCGGCTGGCCGGGGGCGTGACCCGTTCCGCGCGGGCGTTCAAGAAGTTCCTCAAGGCCGGCCCGTCGTGACCCGGGTTTCCAGTTGAGTTTTGGCGCGGGTCGCCTTGACTGCGCGGGTGTGGCGAACGCTGCGACGGGCGGAATACTTCGAGCTGATGGCGCTTTTCTTCGTGCAGGGCGCGGCCCTGGCCATGTGGTTTGTCCCCCTGAGCATGGTGCTGGACGCGCACGGTCTGCGGTCGGTCAAGCCGCTCGCTTTCGCCGCGTCGGCGGTGGCGGCGGTGATTTCACCGCTGGTGTTCGGGGCGCTGGCGGATCGGCAGGCGGCCCCGGTGCGCGTGCTGCGGTGGCTGGCGCTGGCTTCGGCGCTGGCCACAGCCCTGGCCAGTTGGTCCATCCGCGAACACTGGGGCATCGGCCCCACGCTCGCGCTGATTCAACTCGTTTATCTCTGCTCCGTGCCGACCTGGAGCATCGCCTCGGCGATTGTCTTTTCCCGGCTGGCGGATGCCCCGCGTGAGTTCGGCCCGATCCGCGCCATGGCCACGCTGGGCTGGATGGCCGGCGGGGTCAGCGTGAGCGCGCTGGGCGCGGACGGTTCGCCGCGCGCGGGCCTGGCGGGCGCGGTGACATGGCTGCTGGTCATGGGGATGACCTTTGTGCTGCCCGTGGGGAAGCCGACGGCGGCGGCTCCGCGTTCGTGGCGGGAACGGCTGGGACTGGATGCGCTGTCCCTGCTCAACGACCGCTCGCACCGCGGGGTGTTCCTGATGTGCGCGCTGTTCAACGTGGCGGTGGCGGGGTTCTACCCCTACGCGCCTCCCCATCTGCGGGAGCTGGGCTTTGCGCGGACCAGCGCCTGGATGAGCCTGGCGCAAGTCACGGAAATCATGGCGATGCTGGTGCTGGGCGGACTGCTGGCGCGGGTGCGCTTGAAGTGGGTTTTCGTGGCGGGGCTGACGCTGGGGGTGCTGCGCTTTGCGTTCAGCGCGCTGGACACGCCCGCCGGTCTGCTGACCGGCATCGTTCTGCACGGGTGCTCCTTCACGCTCGTGATCATCACCGGCCAGATCTATCTGGAACAACGGGTGGAACCGGCAATCCGGGCGCGGGCCCAGGCGTTGATGTCGGTGATGAACGGCGGTGTCGGCGGGCTGCTGGGCTACCTCGGCGCGGGCTGGTGGTTTGCCCGCTGCACGGGCGCGGACGCGACGCGCTGGGACTTTTTCTGGGGCGGCCTGTCCATCGCGGTGGGCGTGGCGCTGGTTTTCTTCGTCACCACCTACCGGGGCCGGCTGCATTTGCGGCGGCCCCCCGCGCCGGGCTGAGGCGCGGCGGGGAGCGGGAACAGAATTCCGCCGCCGTTCAGGGCGGTGGGGGACGAATGCCGGCGGCGGTGAACAGCTCGCGGTATTGGCCATAACCCGCCGCCTCCAGTTCCTCCACCGGGATGAAGCGCAGGGCCGCCGAGTTGATGCAGTAGCGCAGCCCTGTTGGCGCGGGGCCATCCTCGAACACGTGGCCCAGGTGTGAATCCGCCCCCGGCGAACGCACCTCGGTGCGGAGCATCCCGTGGCTGGTGTCCGGGCGTTCGATGATTCGCGTCCCGGCCAGTGGCCGCGTGAAACTGGGCCACCCGCAGCCCGAGTCGTATTTGTCCAGCGAACTGAACAATGGTTCGCCGGAAACTATGTCCACATACAGCCCGTGCCGGTGGTTGTCCCAATACTCGTTGCGGAAGGGCGGTTCGGTGCCGCCTTCCTGCGTCACCCGGTATTGCATCGGCGTCAGTCGGCGCGCCAGTTCGGCGGCGGGGGGCTTTTGATAATTGCTCATTCTCGGGTCACTCAAAACCGGCGGGTTGCCGGCGGGCGGGAACGCATCCGGCGGGTCCGACGAACAACCGGCCAACGCCAACGCGAGGCCGGCGACCACCGCGACCTGGAGAATTGCCCCGTCACGCTTCATGCGGCGGGACAATAACGCAGCACGGTCCGGGCGCAACCGGCGCCGGGCGGGAAAATCAGGCCGCCGGCCCCTGCGCCAGGCGAAGCACATCGGCGCGCATTTCCTTCCCCGCCTTGAACCGCACCACCGCCCGGGCGGGAATGGGCACGTCCACATCCGGCCGTTTGGGATTGCGGCCCACGCGTGCCTTGCGGGTCTTCACCTCGAACACTCCGAAGTTGCGCAGTTCCACTTTCTCGCCGCGGGCCAGCGCGGCGGCAATATGATCGAGCGTCCGCTGCACCACTTGCAGAATCTCCTGCTGGGTCAGGGCGGTTTCCGGGTCGGTTCGGGGAACCTTGTCGAGGTCTTCCTGAATACGTTCGACAAGCAGGCGTTTGGTCAGGGTCATAAAGATTCCTGAAGTTGGGGGTTAATAACCGTCAAAGCTATTTAAGCCCCTCATTTTCAAGGGTCAAGCCGGGAAAAAAACCTCGCGCGGCTCGTCCACGCTGTCTCCACTCCAGGACAACCCGATCGCCTGCGGTGGCGGCCGCCCATTCCGGCTGGCCGACACGGTGCCGGGATTGCCAGCGAACAGGCAGACTGAAGCACTGCGGGGAGAAAGGGTTCCGCCCGCCGTTTGGCGGAAAGTCGCGCTGGAGGATTACGATTCTGCCGCCGACGGCAAAGCCGTCACGTCCGCCTGCGGAAAACCCATTCGGCGCAACGTCGCCGCGAGGTCCCCCAACGAACATGGCTTGGACAGCAACGCCCCGATCTTCCCGAGCAGTTCCTCGTTGCCGCGCAACCGGTCCACATAGCCGCTGATCATGATGATCTTCTGGCCCGGGGCCAGACGAAGGATGGCCTTGATCAGTTCGATTCCGTCCGTTCCCGGCATGGTGTAATCGGTGGACACCAGGGCGAAGGCTCCCGGACGAAACACGGCCAGCGCCTCGCTCGCGCTGCCCGCGTGCGTCACCCTGCCGCCCAACGCCTCAAACAACCACGCGATCGCCTCCCGGACTCGTGGCTCATCGTCCACCAACAACACCCTTTGCCCCTGCAATTCGTTCATAGTTTCTCCACCGGTCACGGGCCGCGGCGAAAAAACGCGCGCCCGGCTGCGCTTGAGTTTGACGGGAGTGTCATCACAAGCAGGCGCAATTCCAAGTCACTTGTGCAAAACGATGCCCGCGCGGGCGCATCTCAGTTTATTGCAGGCGGTGGCGGCAGGCATCCTGCCTGCCGTAGAGGGCGGCATCCTTGCCGCCCGGAATGAGCGTGGCTCCGGGCGGGCGACATGAACTTGCCGAGCGCCCCGTGCGGGCGGGCGTTGCTTTCCGCCGGGCTGGGAAGCCCGGCTCCACGTCAGCCAAGGATTGCCGACGCTACCACCGCACACATATGAACCTGAATTCCGAAGCAGCGTGGCGTCAGGCAAAGATGCCTGACACCACGCGGCTTCGGAATTCGGGTTCAATACTCCCCACCGGGACGCTGGCGAAGCGCCTTCTTCGCCCCGTGCAGCCGCTTGGCCTCAACGTTCCGGCGGCGCGCCGCGGCGCTGGGTCGGCGGTGCTGCCGCCGCGCCTTCTCCCGGGCGGCGCGCCGGGCCGCCTCGTCCGCCTGTCGCCGTTCGGCCAGCTTTTCCGCCAGCAACTTGCGGGCGAGAAAACGATTCAGACCCTGATGCCGGCTGTCCTGGCATTTGACCATGATGCCGCTAGGCCGATGCACAAGCTGCACGCACGTCGCCACCTTGTTCACGTTCTGCCCGCCGTGCCCGCCCGCGTGAACGAACGTTTCCTCCAAATCCGCCTCCCGCACCCCCAACGCCCGCAGCCGCTCGCTGACTGCGGCGACGCGCCCGGGACTGACGGTCGGCTGGCTCACGCCCGCAGCGTAGGACAACGGTCGGCGGCGCGCAACGGGCGCTTGCGCCCCGCCCGGTTTGCGCCGATAACACGCCCCATGCAACCCCGTCTCCTTGGCCTCGCACTGGGCGCGCTCCTGCTCGCGGGCTGCCGGGCCCCTCAGCCGCAAACCACCGCCTTCCTTCCGGAAAAGCTCGCCGCCCTCGACGCCGCCATCGAACAGGCCATCGCCGACCGCAAATGTCCCGGCGGCGTGCTGTGGCTCGAACGCGACGGGCACTGCTACCATCGCGCCTACGGACAACGCGCCCTCATCCCCACGCCCGAACCCATGACCGGGGACACCATCTTTGATGCCGCCTCCCTGACCAAAGTCGTCGCCTGCGCCCCCGCCATCCTCCGCCTCGTCGAACTCGGCAAAATCGCTCTCGACGATCCCGTCGCGCGGCACCTCCCCGAATTCACCGGCGACGGACGCGACGCCATCACCCTCCGCCAGCTCCTCACCCACACCTCCGGCCTGCCACCCGGCATCAGCGGCACGGGCTGGCACGGACGTCAGGGCGCAATCAACAAGGCCGCCACCGTCAAACTCGACGCCCCGCCCGGCGCCGCCTTCAAATACAGCGACATCAACTTCTTCCTTCTCGGCGAAATTGTTCAACGCGCCAGCGCAATCCCCCTCGAGGAATTCGTGCAACGCGAATTCTACCGCCCCCTCAAAATGACCGACACCGGCTACCTCCCTCCCGCCGCCAAACTCCCCCGCGTCGCCCCCACCGAAATCGAGGGCACCAATCCTCCCCTCCGCGCCATTGTCCATGACCCCACCGCCCGCCAGATGGGCGGCGTCGCCGGCCACGCCGGCCTCTTCACCACCGCCGCCGACCTCGCCCGCTTCGCCCGCATGCTCCTGAACGAAGGGGAACTCGACGGCGTGCGGGTGCTCCGGCCAGAAACCGTGCGCCTGATGACCAGCGTCCAAACCCCGCCCACCCTGACCGCCAAACGCGGCCTGGGCTGGGACATGGATTCCAGTTACAGCGGGCCGCGCGGGGAAATCTTCCCCGTCGGCTCCTTTGGCCATACCGGCTGGACCGGCACCTCCATCTGGATTGATCCCGCCTCGCGCACTTTCGTCATCTTCCTCTCCAACCGCAATCACCCCACCAAAGACGGCAACGTCCAGCCCCTGCGCCGCCAGATCGGAACCCTCGCCGCCGAAGCCGTCGGCCTGACCCGGCCCGCCGCCCCGCCCCCTAATCCGCCCGCAGCAACCCCCGCCCTCTCTCCGCGCTTCCAGCTTGACCCAAACGGGTCCTTGGTCAGACCACGGCGGCGGAGGAGAACGTCCGCGCCTTGCCGCCGATGCGCGCTTGCGGGATGAGCGAGGTGACACCACATCCAAACCACGCCACGCCCAACCGGAAGCGTTGCTTCATCGTGCCCGCCGACAGGAGATTGAGGTCTGCCCACCGCAAACCGACGGGAAGGTTCAACTTGACGAACACCGCCACCCCGGGCTTCCTTTGGGTCACGCGGCTCACCTTGCCCGCCAGGCAGCCAATGTAGCTCAGTGGCAGAGCAACGGTTTCGTAAACCGTAGGTCGTCGGTTCGACCCCGACCATTGGCTCCACTTCTCAGCCGGAACGATGCAGTGGGAAGGGCAGCGCACGCGTCCCGCGTGCGGTCGTGGCCGTCCCGGCCATGACCGCCTTCCCACCCTCCCAGCCCGGACCTTGTGGCGCGGAGAAGAGGGGGAACCAAGTTTTCGGCGGGACGCCGAAAACCACCCGCCGGAGGCGGGTGCTCCCCGTTTTGAATAGCATCGTTCCGGCTCAGGGCCGTTGGGAGAAGGAACACGGACGCTTAGATCGCCGCCGCCTCGCCCGAGTCGCGGTGACCCCGGAGGAGATGGGTTTGTGCGGCTGCTGGCAGGTCATCGCCGTCGAGCGCCATTCGCAAAACCAGCACGCCCCCCAAGGAAACCGCCTCGCTCGACACTGGCTATTATGCGACGAGCCTGACCGTCAAAGAACATGACGAGGCCGCGCTGCGGGCGCTGATCCAGGGCCATTGGTCGGCCATCGAAAACGGCACCCACTACCGGCGCGACGTCACGCTGGGTGAGGACGCCAACCGCACGGCCAACCGCAACGGGGCGTCCGTGCTGGCCAGCTTGCGCAACCTGGCCAACGGCATTGATGAACTGCAGAGGGAGCGGCAGCGGACCCGGGCCGACTCGCTCAACTCCTGGTGCGCGCAACAAACCTTCACCACGGTCTGGCCGCTGCTCAATCGGTGAACACTTCGCTCAGACCAGAACAACACTTTGGGGGTGCGGACGACCCGATCCGGCGCGCCGCACCCCACGCGCCGGACCGCATACGACCCGCGAGAGTGCCGGGCACCGAACCGGTTATCCCAGACCACGGCACGCCGACTCTCGGACAGGGTTGGGCAAGCCCGCTGACGCGCAGGCTACGCCACCCCATGCCCAAAACCAGATGAATCAGCCGTGAGTTTCAGGGCTTGCCTCGCCGACCTCGCTTGTGGCACCGTGTTTGCGTGTTCGAGGCGGCAGCGATACTGTCGGCCGTCGTTGGCATCGAGCTGGGCGTAGTGGCGGCCTTTGGGTCCACAATCCGCACACTCTCTTCCCATCGGCGTTGAACACTTGGTGATAGGTGTCCGCAGGCGGTTCTTGGGCGTCCGTTGAAATGGTTGCGGATTTTCCTCTTGCGCACGAAGACGGGTGTGAAAGGCCTGAAGGGGAAATGCGGGCTGACGGATCGTGACGTTGGCGATGCCAGGGTAGCTCAGAGGTAGAGCAGAGGACTCATAAGCCTTTGGTCGGGGGTTCAATTCCCTCCCCTGGCACCAATTCCCCACCGTCTCAACCGCCTTCGATTCCCGTCAATCCCCGCCGGTCGGCCAAGCCAGTTGGAATCGGGGCACCGTCTGACGCATCAGTTTTTGCAGGCGCAGAAAGGCCTCGTCTTCCAATCCCGGCGGGCAGGGGGCGAAGTAGGTGATGTAGGCCCACCGCTGCAATTCCCCGGTTCTTAACAGGTGTTTCGCCATCCACCACACGCGTTCGCCGTGGCGCTCGGTCACGGCTCCGTCGGCCACGAACCAATACAAATACACGCCGGACCAGTTCACCGATTTGCCCTCGACCTCGAAGGTCCGGGAGGCGACCAGTTTCATCACCGGCAGTTCCACGGACTCCGGTTCGATGAACCGCACGCGCACCCGCTCGCTGCGCTGGTCGTCAATCCGCCAGCCCGCCCCCGTCAGGCAGAACTGGGGCTGGTGAATGCTGGTGCGGTCGGTGCCCATCATGACCACGGTCACCTGCATTTCGAGACCATCGGGGTCCTTGTAGAGCATTTGGGCCATGCTGGTGTCGGCGGGCAGCGAATCCACCACGATCCGGGGCACCTCCTGCTCGCGCACCTGGTAACCCGGGACGGCGCGGGGCAGCTCAATTTCCATCCGGGCGGTGCCGGCAATCGGCACCGCCTTGATGCCCGGCTTCCCAAGCCGTTGGTTGGCGCGCAAATGCACCAGCGCGCCCGCCGTCAGACCCACCATCAACAGGCCGGTCGCCAGCATGAGGAGTTCCCGGCGTTTCATGGCTTCGCGCCTCCCACGTCGGCCCCGCCTGGCGCGTCGCCGACGGGTTTGCGCCGGCCCAGCCACTCCCCGAGATACCAGAGCCCGAGGAAGGCCGGGACATACGGCACCAGACTGAAGAAGGAGTTGTCGTGCGCGGCCTTGCCCCATTCCTGTCCCTTTTCGCCGCCGATTTCGGCCGCCACGATGATGACCAGCAGGCGGACAACATTGCCCACCACCGCCAGCGGCAGGGCCGCCGCCACCATGATCCACCACCGTCGCGACATCCGGAACAGCAGGTAGCCGTAGGTGACGGCCAGCAGAATGATGCCGAACAGGCTGCGGATGCCACTGCACGCCGCCGCCACCTCGAATTCATAGCCGGTGACCGAGTTCTTCAGCAACGTGCCCTCCGCCACCACGTCAAAACGCAGCACCGTGGTGCTGATGAATTCGACGATCCTGGTGGCCAGCAGGCGCAGGGGAAACGTGACCAGTTCCCCCTGCATCCCGAGGGGCACCGCGAAACCGAACAGGACGAAGGGGAAGAAACTGGCCCTGAGCCAGGCCGGCCCCCAGGCCACGCCCATGATGGCGTAAATTCCCAGGAACAGCGCCAGAATGGAAACCCGCGGCTGTTGCACCGTGTAGGCCGCGACGTGGAAGGCGAGCGCCGCCCCCAGCAGGACCAGGCCCGGCCACCACGAACGGATGGGCACGGCCAGCAGTTCCTCCCGCTTCCAATAGAACAGCGCCAGCACGACGAAGGGCACCACATACCCATGCCCGTCATCGGTCATCGAGGAGCCATACACCCGCCACATCCACTGGAACAGCGAGGGCGTGCTCAGGTCGCGGTAGCCGAAGGTGCCGTTGCCGAGGAACTGGAAGAGCAAAACCCAGCCGGCCAGCAGCCCGAGGAACAAGCCGGTGTTGGGGAGACGCGCCCAAGCCGCCCGGCAGTTCGTCCAGAATTCCTCGACGACTCCGTCCCGCTCCAAATGATCGACCTGACTTGGCATGGCGACGCCCACAGCTACCGCATCATTGGCGGGGAAACAACTGGTTTCCCGTCTGGAAAACACGCGGGCCGCGCGTCCATTGCGCGGCCCGGCGGGGGGACAGGGATGGGGGGGGCCGGTCTCAGGCCGTTTCCTCCTGGGTCCAGTCTCCCAGATGCAGCAGCTCTTTCACTTTCCGGCGCTCATAACGGTTCTTTTGCGCCTTGCGCGGCTGCTGATCGGTTTTGCGGAAGGGATGACGGGAGTCTTTGATCATCTCATTGATGAAGGGAAACGTCTTGATCATGGCTTTGTCCTTTCTCACGGCTTTGCCAGCTTGGGCAATGCCAAGCCGCAAACACGCCCGATTTTGCCGGATGGCCGCAGCGTGCCTGGCGAGCTTCGCCGCTGCTGACAAAAATTGGACACCCGCCGCCGCTTTCGATTCAAAAAAACGCGCCATCAACTCAGCTTCCAGCCCGCCCGGTATTCGCGCCGGACGAACGCGGCGGCTTCGGGCGCGTTTTTGGCGCGCATGTTGGGGCCGTCCCATTCCAGTTTGCGGCCCACGCGCAGGGCGATGCAGCCAAGCAGAATGATTTCCGTGAGGGCGGCGGCGGTGTTGAAATTCGAGTAAGCTTCCGGCCCGCCCTTGCAGGCGGCGATCCATTCGAGATGGTGCGCCAGCCCGTCGTCCGTGGCCAGCGTGTTGCGCGGGATGGTCCGGGGCACTTCCCGCACCGCCTCGTGTGTCCGCCCCTCTTTGAATTCGCCCTCATCCTTCAGCTTCAGGAAAAACCGCTTGCCGTAGTCGTCCGGCGAAAAAATCTGGCCCCGGTCGCCAATCAACAGGCAGCCGCTGTCCGGCACGGTCTCGAGCAGGGCGGCCACGTCGCGGGTGATGTCCGGCTGCGGCCGGAACGGCTGGACCGCCTTGTCGCGCGGGTTGCCGTCATACCAGAAAAAATCCACCGCCGGCAGCCCCTCGCGGGCCGGGAAGGCAAACTTGATCTTGGCGCTCTTCGGATAGGTTTCGGCGAATTTCTGCGAACATTCGAGCAGCTCGACGGAGGTTGGATAACCCAGCTTCAACGCGCGGAAGGGCATGTTGGCGGTGTGGCAGGCCATGTCGCCGAGCGCGCCGGTGCCGAAGTCAAACCAGCCGCGCCAGTTGAAGGCATGATACACGCCATTTTTGTAGGGCCGCTGCGGGGCCGGGCCGAGCCAGCCGTCCCAGTCCAGGGACGCGGGGATGTCGTCCGCGCCCGGCGGGCGGTTCAGCGCCTGGGGCCAGACGGGCCGGTTGCTCCAGACATGCACCTCCCGCACCGGGCCGATCAATCCGGCCTGAATCACTTCGACGGTGCGGCGCAACCCCTCCGCCGCGCTGCCCTGATTCCCCATTTGCGTCGCCACGCCATATTCCGCCGCGAGCGTCCGCAGGTAACGCGCCTCGTGGACGGTCTGCGTCAGCGGTTTCTGGCAGAACACATGCTTGCCCAGCTTGATCGCCGCCGAGGCGATGACCGCGTGCGTGTGGTCGGGGGTCGAAATCACCACCGCGTCAACCGTCTTCTCCCGCTCCAGCAGGACCCGCCAATCCCGGTAAAACTTCGCCCCGGCATGTTTCTTGAGCTGGGGTGCCGCGCGGGTTTCGTCCACGTCGCAAATGGCCACAATGTTTTCTCCGGCGCAATGGTCGGTGTCACTAATCCCTTTCCCGCCGGCTCCGATGCAGGCGATGTTGAGCTTCTCATTGGCGCTCACCCGCCGCGGGCGGGGCTGGCTCGCGCAACTGGTCAGCGCGAAGCCGCCGGCGGCCAGCGCGGTGGCGGCGAGGAATTGGCGGCGGGAGAAGGGGGCGGGCTTCGGGTGCTTGTTGGCGGGTTGATTCACGGCCCTTTCGTAACGCCGCGCGCCGGGGCAGGCGAGCAAAATGTTGTTGTCCATTTGGGTGCGGGGCACCGGCAGTCGCGCGCCCGGTTCCGGGCCGTGTCGGCCCTGCTCGGCGCGGGTGGCGCGGCGGCATTCGCCGGGGCGGGTCAGGAGTTCTGACTGGCGCGGTGGAGGTCGTGTTCGAGCTGGACGAAGGCGACCTGAAGCTGGGGCAGCAGGATTTTCAGTTGGTCGTGGTGGCCGTTGCCGGCGACGGTCTCCATTTCTCCGGCGAGGGTGCTGACGCTGGCGGCGCCGAACTGGAGGGCCGAGCCGCGGAGTTTGTGGGCGAGCTTGGCGACGGTTTCGATCTCGCCGCCGTCCACGGCCTGGCGGAGGCGTTGGAGGAGAGGGGGGGCGGTTTCGCTGAAGAGTTCGACCATGCGGAGGAACATCGCGCGGTCGCCATCCAGGTCGGCCATGAGCCTGGTGTGGTCATAGCTGGGCGAAACGGCGGCGAGGCGGCCGGTTTTGCGGAGGAGGCGTTCGATGGCGTCGGCCAGGTCTTTGCGGCGGACGGGTTTGGTGACGTAGTCGTCCATGCCGGCGGCGAGGTATTGTTCGCGGCTGCCTTTAATGGCGTGGGCGGTGAGGGCGACGATGGGCGTGCGGGGCAGGCCGGCTTGCTCGAGCTCGCGGATTTTGCGGGTGGCCTGTTCGCCGTCCATTTCGGGCATCTGGAGGTCCATGAAGACGAGGTCAAAGCGTTCGGCCTGGACGGCGGCGACGGCTTCGCGGCCATTGCGGACGGTGAGGATGGAATGGCCCATGCGACCGAGGACGTGGAGGGCGAGCTCGCGGTTCACGTCGTTGTCTTCGGCGACGAGAATGCGGAGGCCGGGGCCGATGGGCTGGTTGCCACCGGTGGCGGGGGCGGCGCGTTCGGGCTGGAGGAGGCTCAGGATGCTGTCGAGGAGTTCGGACTGGCCGAGGGGCTTGGTGAGGCAGTGGCGGAGGCCGGCCTGGCGGCAGCGGGAGATCATCTGGGGCGAGTCGGCGGCGGAAATCATCATGATGATGCCGGTGTTGAGGCCCGGGTGGCGGCGGACCTCTTCCACGAGGGAAACGCCGTCCAGTTGGGGCATCTCGTCGTCCACCAGCAGGAGCGAGTAGGGCTGGCCGGCGGCGGCGGCGGCCTTGAGTTCGGCGAGGGCGGTGGCGGCGTCGGGGACGGTGGTGGGGCGCATTTCCCATTGCTCGACCATTTCGGCGAGCACGGCGCGGCTGGATTCGTCGTCGTCCACCACCAGGATGCGGCGGCCGGCGAGGCGGCCCGGCGGGGCGTCGAAAAGCGGCAGCAACTGGTCCTTCTGGAGGCGCAGGCGGGCGGTGAAGTGGAATTTGCTGCCCTGTCCGGGCTGGCTTTCGAGCCAGATGTGGCCGCCCATGAGGCGGACAAGCTTGGCGCTGATGGCCAGGCCGAGGCCGGTGCCGCCGAACTGGCGGGAGATGGTGCTGTCGGCCTGCGCGAAGGCCTCGAAGATGTGGAGCTGTTTGTCGGGGGCAATGCCGATGCCGGTGTCAGCGATGATGAAATGCAGTTCGCAGTCGTGTTCGGCGCGGGGCGGGACGGCGGCCGCGACGGTGCGGAGGAGTTGGGTGGTGTGGCCGCCCGCGCGGCGGACTTCGACTTCGATGCGCCCCTTGGGGGTGAACTTGATGGCGTTGCCGACGAGGTTGATGACGATCTGGCGGATGCGGACGATGTCGCCCACGAGGCGGTTGGGGACGTCGGGGAGGACGTGGAGGATGAGTTCGAGGCCCTTTTGGTGGGCGCGCAGGCCGAGGGTCTTGAGGGTTTCGTTCAGCGTGTCGCGGAGGGAGAAATTTTCGGGATGGAGTTCGAGCTTGCCGGCTTCGATCTTGGAGAAGTCGAGGATGTCGTTGATGAGGGTGAGGAGGTCGTCGGCGGAGTTCTTGACGGAGGCGAGGTAGCCGCGTTGCTCGGCGGTGAGCGGGGTTTCCAGGGCGAGTTCCGTCATGCCAATGATGCCGTTCATGGGGGTGCGGATTTCATGGCTCATGTTGGCGAGGAATTCGCTCTTGGCGCGGCTGGCGGCTTCGGCCGCGTCGCGGGCGTCGCGGAGCCGTTCGTAAAGGCGGACGCGGATGATGGCGGCGGCGGCACGATGGGCCAGGGCGCCGAGGAAGCCGGCATCCTCCGGGGTGAAGGGGTGCGGCTCGGTGTGCATGGCGTAGAGCACGCCCAACACCTGGCCCTCGGCCAGCAGGGGGAAGCCAGCATACGCGCGGAGGCCGGCGGCCAGCATGACGGGGTTGGACGGGAGGGGGTCCTCCCGCACATCGGCAACGATGTGGGGCTGGCGGTTTTCGATGATCCAGCGGGTGGCGCCGCCCTCGCGGCGGACATGGTTGACGGAGAAGGCGGGGCCAGAGGTGTAACCGATGCTGGCGCTCAAGTTGAAGGTGCGGGTGGCGGCATCCCAGAGAATCACGCTGGTGGCGGAGGCGGGCAGGAGGGCGGCGGTGGTTTCAACGATCCGATCAAGGGTGCCACGGAGTTCGATCTGTTCGTTGATTGCCAGTTCGATGTCCGCAAGCGCCTTCTGCCGCTGGAACTGGCGGGCGAGATGTTCCTCGGCCTGTTTGCGGTGGGTGACGTCCTCGGTGATGCCGATGAAGTTGACCAGCCGACCCTGTTCGTCGCGGACGGGGGAGATGGTGAGTTCGTTCCAGAAGAGGGTGCCGTCTTTGCGGCGGTTGCGGAGGACGACGTGGCAGGAGCGGCCTTCGCGGATGGCGGCGCGGAGTTCGGAAATCTGGGGCTGGTCGCGGTCGTCGCCCTGGAGGAAGCGGCAGTTCCGGCCCAGCATTTCCTCGACGGAGTAGCCGGTGATGCGGGCGGCGGCGGGGTTGGCGTAAATGACGGGGTTGTCGGGCCGGGCGGGATCAGTGATGACGATGCCGTTAGTGGCGGAGTTGACGGCGCGCTCCTGGAAGCGAAGCCGGCTGGTCATGCGGTCGGCCATGATCTGGGCGGAGCGGCGGGCGGTGCGCTGCATGGAGAGAAAGCCGAAGCCGACGAGGGTGATGGCCAGGCCGAGAACGAGGACGACGACGGGTTGTTTGCCGAGGGAGGGACCGCGAAACCCGGGTTGCGCCGACGTGAAGACCGTCCACATGCGGCCTCCGACCATAATGATGTCGGTGCGGGCGAATTCGGCCGGTTCGTCGGCACCGGCGCGGAGTTCCCCGTCGAAGTCAAACAACAGCCGGTCCGCCTCCATTTCCGTGCCGTCGAAGATCTCCACGTCCACGTCGGCCAGGCCCGGCTGCAGCACGCGGTCGAACAGGGCCTTCGCGGGGAACCGGGCGAAGACCCAGCCGCGCACGGCGGCGCGCCGGTTTTCGGGGGTGGTGAGGGGGATGTTGGCGACATAGACGGGGAGGATCATGCTGATGACCTGTTCCCGTTCGGTGCCGGTGAGGATTTCGATTTTGGGGGTGAGGACCAGTTCGCCACGTTCGGCGGCGGCCCAGGCGGCTTCGAGCCGGACCGGGTCGCTGGCGAAGTCGAAGCCGAGCCAGTTGGCCGCGGCGGGCAGGGGGGCGATGAGCTTGATGGGCAGGGATTCCGGGCGTTCGCTGTTGCCGGGCCAGATGGCGTAGTCGGGGGCAATCGTCTTGCGGGCGTCGCGGATGAAGGCGGCGCGCTGCCAGTCGGGCACGCGGGCCACGAAACCGATGGTGGAGATTTCCGGGTAAAGCTTGGAGACGGCCAACTGGTCGAGATAAACCTGCCACGCGGCGGTGTCGGCGTTAACGTCGGGGGAAACCATGGCGGCGGCGCCGCGCAGGGCGCGTTCGCCGTTGCGCACGATTTCGACGATGTCGCGCCGGATTTGGGCGCAGCGCTGGTCGAAGCGTTCGCGGTCGCGCTGGGCGGCGGCACCGCGTGCGAGGGACCAGAAGACGGCGGTGGTGATGAGCCCGAGGGCGAGCAGCACCCACGCAAAGTGCGCGCCCAGGCTCAACCGGCGCATGATGGACTCGATTGCGTCGGTGGTGGGTTCCGCCGGGGGAAGCTGGGTGTCGCCGGGCCGGGCCATGGCTGTTCCTGTGGTGCCGATTATGCGCTTTGGGGGCGGGGTGGCAAGACTCCGTCGGACACAAAAAACCGGGCGGGTCAAGCGGACCCGCCCGGTTTTGAAACGGGGCTTGGAACTTTTAGCCCAAGGCCTGGGTTGCGGCGACGAGGGCGTCGCGCCCACGCGCAAGCCTGGTTTTCGGTTTTAGAACTTGTAAGCGAGGGCGGCGATGAGTTTCAGGTCGTTTTCCTTGCGCCCCGGCGCCGGCTCGCTGTCGTAAGTGTTTTGCAGATAGGTGCGCAGGCTCAACTTGGCGGTGAGGCCGGCGTCAATGCCGATCTCGGCGTTGAGGATGTAGTTGGCGAAGTCGCCGAACTCGGGGAGGTATTCGGCGGACTGCCAGAGCTTCACGCGGTCGTTGAACTTGTGCTCGAAGCGTTCGGCGAGGCGCAGCGTGGCGTAGTCATCCTCCGAGCCACCGAGTTTCTCGAAGACGTAGCTGGGGCCGCCCTCGAAGCGGAGAAAGGTGTTCGTGTTCTTGATGACGTAATAACCCAGACCCGGGCTGAGAATGAGCCGGTAGTCGAGGTCGGCGACGCTGTCGTGCTGGAGTTCGACGCGGAGGTAGCCGAACAGGCGTTCGTTGAACAGGCGGTTATACTGGCCAAAGCCGCGGGCGTTGCCGGTGGTTTTGGCGCCGCTGGTCTCGCCATACTGGCCGTCCACGCCGAGGTCCACCTCGTTGGCTTTCCACTTGCGCGAGGTGAGGAGGTTGGCGGTGTAGAGGTCGTTGTCGGTGTTGCCGCGGGAGAGGGTGACGCCGGCGGCGGCGGTGGTGATCCAGCCGGAGTCCTTCTCGGCGGTGGGCGCGCTCTGGGCAAACCCGGTGGTGGCCCCGGCGATCAAACCGGCGGCGAGGAGGAGGGATTTCGGATTCGTCATTGGTCTTGGTGTCTTTTTAGTTCTGGCTTGTTGATGGCCACCGCTGCTCCCGGGCCGGGAGGGCGGCGGGGAAACTATTTCTTGAGCCGGCTGCCGGCGGCTTCGGCGGCCGCGTCAGTGGCCGGTTTGCTGGCGAGCGCCTTCTGGATTTGCTCTTTGAGGCCGGCCACGAGCTTCTCCTGCTCGGGGGTGAGTTTGAGGCTGCCCAACTGCTGGAGGGTGTTGAGGGCCTCGGTGAATTTGCTTTGCGCCACGAGAGACTTCGCTTGTTCGATGAGGCTGTTGGCCTTGGCGGTGGCGTCGGCCACGGCCGCGCTGGCCGCGTCGGTGGCGGTTTTAATGGCCTGTTCGGCGGCGGGCTTGGCGGCGTCAATGGCGCTCTTTACCGGATCCGTGCCGGGGGTGTTGGCACCGGTGGAATCCGGCTGCTTCGGGCCGCAGCCGGTGAGCAGGGCAAGGGCGAGCGCAGCGGGGGCGAGGGGAAGGAACGAGTTGTGTTTCATGGTGATCGCAAAGAAAGGGGCTGGCGGACTTGCGCCCGCCAGCCCCGGTTACGGCTTGGGACTGGTCAGATCAACGGCTTAGTAAACCGTGGTGCTTTCCAGCTCGGTGATCGGCACCTGGCGCTCCTTCGTGGTGACCTCGACTTCGAGGCGATGGTCACCCGGCTTGAGGGCCTTGCCCTTGATGGTGTAGGTCAGCGAGGCCTTCGGCGCGAGGGTGGCCACGCTCGGGAAGGTGATGGCCTTGCCGCTGATGGTGGCGTTGTTCGAGGCGCTCACCGGATCCATCTCCGCGTTGAACTTCGCCTTCACGACGATGTCCCTGAGATCGCGGGTCGAACCCTGGTTCTGCACCACGATCTTGAAGGTGGTGCCTTCGCCAACCTGAATCGGGTCGGGATCGTCCACGACTTCCACGAGCACGCCGGTCACGCCGATCCACTCGCTGCAGGCCTGGCTGGAATCGCGGAGGCCCTGGGCGGAGGAGACGGCGGCGGTGTTGCAGAAGGTGCCGGGTTCCTTGGAATTGATCTTGACGGTCAGGTCCTTGCTGGCGCCGGGGGCGAGTTCGCCCAGGTTCCAGGTGGCGGTGTTGCCGCTGATGGAGCCACCCGCGGCCTCCACGATGGTGGTGCCGGCGGCGGCGGTGTCAGTCACGACCACGCCCGTGAGGGTGGTGTCGCCGGTGTTCTGCACCTTGATGGCGTAGGTGGCCGTGCGGTTGATGAGCAGCGACTTGTCGTCGGTGGTCTTGGTGATCTTGAGGCCGGGCTGCTGGACGACGGTGCAGGCTTCGGCGCTGACCTTGCCGGCGTTGCTGGAGTCGGCGGTGGCGACGTTGCAGGCCTTGCCGCGCTGGGTGGCCTTGAAGGTGACGGGCACGGTGCGCGACGCGCCGGCGGCGAGGTCGCCGAGGTTGACCGTCACCGGGCTGCCGCCGAGGCCGGCGGGCACGGGATCGGTCAGAACCACGTTGCGGGCGGTGATGTTGCCGGTGTTGGAGACGGTGACGTTGTAGGTCACGTCGGAGTTGAGCAGCGCGGTGGCCGGGCCGGTCTTGGTGATGGCAAGCTTGGCTTCGCCCACCATGGTGGTGACGCAGACGCGCGGCAGGGCGTGAACGGTGGCGCAGTTGACGAGGTCGCCCTTGGCGCTGGCCTTGACGGTGACCTTGAGGCTGCGGGCCTCGTTGCGGTTGAGGTTGCCGAGGTTCCAGGTGAGCTTGGCGCCGCTGACTTCGGCGGCGGGGTCGCTGCTCACATAGGTGACGCCGGCGGGCAGGTGGTCGGTGACGACCGTTTCCGCGATGTCACACAGGGCGACGGCGTTGAGGGTGTAGGTAAAGGTCTCGCCGACGGCCACGACGGAGGGGGCGGTCTTCTGGAGTTTGACGAGGCCGCCGCAGGAGGTTTCGGCGGAGGTCATATCAGGCTTGGGAGCCGGCGCGGGAGCCGGAGCCGGAGCCGGAGCCGGCGCGGGCTTGGGTGCGGGCGCGGGGGCCGGTTTGACGACCGGCGCGGGTTTGGGCTGGGGCTTAGCCATGCCCTTCATGAAGGGCGAATTGCCGGTGTAGCTGCCCAGCGGGACTTCGTAACTGGTGCGATACTGCTCGTTCCAAGCTTCCTGGGTGCTGGCTTGGACACGCAGCGCGGGGACGGCCAGCAGGGCCGCGACCGCGAGGGTCGAACTGATGAGTTTGATGGTGGTTTTCATTGTTTGTGTTTGTTCCGTTGGTGTTTGCTGTGAACCTTCTCCCGGGATGGCCGCCGCGTGGGACACCGCTGGCCCTGCGTGTTTTGGAGGGACACGAACTCCGTGACGTTTGGTATCTTGGTTTTGGCTTTTCCCGTGGAGCTTCGACCGGGCCACTCACTCAGGCGGACGCACGGTCAAGGTGGCGGGAGCTTAGTCTTTCCCGCCTGATTTGCAAATGAAACTTACGACCCGCTCCCGGCCCAAGCGTTTGTTTATCAACCGCATGTTTGTGCCGGGCGACGCGGGCGACCCGGCCTCAAACGCTCCGCACCGCTTCCGCCAGCGCCGCCACGAACGCGCTCACCCGGGGCACCAGTTCCGGCGAGCGCCCGTGCGCCGCGATCTGGTTCACCACCGCGCTGCCGACCACGATGGCCTCGGCGCTCCGGGCCACTTGTTGCGCCTGTTCCGGGTTGGAAATGCCAAAACCCACGGCGATGGGCAGGCGGGTGTGCGCGCGAATCTTTGCGGTCATCGCCCCGATGGTGTCGGAAACCTTCGCCTGCATCCCGGTGACCCCCTCCCGCGAGACGTAATAAATGAAGCCGCGCGCCCGGCGGGCGATGAGTTCCATGCGGTCCTCCGGCGTGGTGGGGGCGATGAGATAGACGTTGCACAGACCCGCCGCCGCCATGAGGTGTTCGTAGTTGTCCGCCTCCTCCGGCGGCAAATCGAGCACCAACAACCCGTCCACCCCGGCCTGCGCGCAGTCCTGGATGAACTCCTTCACGCCTCGCTTGTGCAGCAGGTTGAAATAGACGTAGAGCACGATGGGAATTTGCGACTCGCGCCGGAGGGCCGCCACCGTGGCCAGCACCCGGGGCGGGGTGGCGCCGGAATCCAGGCCGCGCTGGGCGGCCAGTTGGTTGACCACCCCATCGGCCAGCGGATCGCTGAACGGCACCCCGAGTTCCAGCACGTCCACCCCCGCGCGGTCAAACGCGAGCGCCAGTTGCCGCGTGGCCTCGAGGTCCGGGTCGCCCGCGCCGATGTAAATGATCAACCCTTTGCGGCGTTGTTCGCGCAGTTGCTGGAAGCGGGCCTCGATGCGGTTCATGCGCGCGGAGCATGGCAAGCCGCCCCGGGCTTGGCAAAACGGAATCCCGCTTCGCCCGCCATCCACGCGGCGACAGTTTCCGCCGCGGCGGCGGGGGCCGTGCCCAGCACGTTGTGGTCGGCGAACCAGACGGTGCGCGCCGCGCGGAAGCCGGGACAGTTCCGCCGCAACCACCGCCGCACCGGCCACGGCGGCACAATCGGGTCCAGCGCGCCGGTCAGTTGAAACACCGGCCCGGGGAACCGCCGCGCCGCCGGGCGCAAATCGGCCTCCGCAATCAGCGTGTAACGCCGGCACCACGCCGCGAGGTCGTCGGGATGCAGCCGGTTGCGGACAAACTCCGCCACGTCCCGCCGCGTTTCCGGCGCGTGCCGGTGCCGCCAGCCCGCGAGCGATTCCAATCCCCGGAGCGCGCCCCGCCACACCCAGCGTGGCGTGCGCTCCGTCAACCAGCGCAGGAGCCGCGCCCCCCGCGGCAGCGGATGTCTCACAAAGCCGCCCGCGAGAATCAGTCCCTCCACCGTGAACGACGCGCGGTCGGCGAGCTGCCGCGCCACCAGTTGCCACGCGGGCTGCGAGCCGAAGGATTCCCCCAACACCCAGCCTGACGTCACGCCCGCCGCGAGCAACGCCCGTTCAATCGCCGCCGCGTAATCGTCCAGCGACCACTCCGGGCGGCGCGGATAGGTGAACTCGAGGAACCGCACCCGCCCCGCCAGCGCCGCGCGGAAACTGCCCACCAACGTCCAGTCGCCATGAATCCCCGGCAGATAGATCAACGCAGGCAGGGCCGGGGAGCCATGCATCCGGAACTGAAGCTGGTCCTCGCCGATGCTCACGCTCACGAAGCACGCGTCACCGGGTCCGCTTCCCGCATCTGCCGTTCCAGTTCGCGATGATTCACCTTGCCCGTGCCGAGCTTGGGGATTTCGCGCACCACCTTGATTTCGCGCGGGACGGCGAGGTTGCTCAGGCCCCGGGCCTTGATGGCGTTGCGCACTTCCTCGGGCGTGAGCCGGGGTTCGTTGGTCACGGCGATGAGCCGTTCGCCCTTGTCCGCGTCCGGCACGGCGACGACCGCCACCGCAAACCGCAGGCCGTAGTGCGGGAACGCCCCCGCCAGCGCCTCCTCGACGGCGGTGAGGCTGACCATCTCGCCGCTGACTTTGGCGAAGCGTTTCAGCCGCCCGCGAATGTGCAGGAACCCGTCCGGGTCCACGTGGACGATGTCCCCGGTGTCATACCAGCCGCCGAGCGCCTGGAATTTCGCGTTCGCGTCAGGGTTGAGATAGCCCTTCATCACGTTCGGCCCGCGCACGAACAGGCGGCCGCCCTCGGCGACGCCTTCGACGGGTTCGAGGCGGCATGCCATGCCCGGCAGCAACGCGCCGACGCTGCCCGGACGCGGGTTCATCGGCGTGTTGACGCTGACGCACGGGGAACACTCGGTCGCGCCGTAACCCTCGAGCACGCGCACGCCGAATTTCTCGTTCCAGATTTTGATCGTGCTCTCCTGCAATTTTTCCGCCGCCGCGAACAGGTAGCGCAGGCTGCGGAAATCGTAGGGATGAGCCTTGCGCGCGTAGCCGACGAGGAACGTGTTCGTGGCGAGGAACACCGTGGCATTCTTGTCGTAAAGCACCGTGGGCACCACGCGGTAATGCAGCGGGGACGGATACAGACACACATACGCGCCGCGGCACAGCGGCAACAGCGTGCCGACCGTCAGCCCGAAACTGTGGAACAGCGGCAGCGTGGTGAAGAAGCGGTCGGTGTCCTGCAAATCGCTGATGGCGCTCATCTGCCGGAGGTTGGCGAGCAGGTTGCGGTGCGAGAGTTCGACGCCCTTGGGCACGCCTTCCGAGCCGCTGGTGAAAAGGATGACGGCGGTGTCGTCGGCCTGGTGCGGCGTGGCGAGGCCGCGGGCGGGGGCAAACCAACTGGCGATGAGCGCGCCGAGTCTGGTGAACGCCCCGATGCCGGCCCGCACGTCCTCGAGGTAATGGAATTGAATGCCCGCCGCCTCGAGCGGTTGCACGTCGAGCTTGGCCCGCGTGAGGAAATTGCGCGCGGTGACGACGTGTTTCAGCCCGGCCAGTTCGGCGCACGCGAGCATGACGGCGGGGCCGGTGGTGTAGTTGAGAATGGCCGGCGTGAACCCGGCCCGCCACAGACTGAGCAGCGTGACCGGCAGGGCGTTGACGTTCGGCAGCAGCACGCCGATGCGCGCTGCCTGCGCTGCGGGCAAGCGCCCGCGCCACTGCCTGCCAAGCAGTTTGGCCCCGAGCGCGAGGCGACGGTAGGTCAGCGGCCGCCACGTCATGTCCTCGAGCACCTTGAAACCGGGCCGCTCCGCCACGCGCTCGGCAATGGCGGCCGGCACGGTGGCGGGGCCGAACGCCATCTCCGTCTCGAACTGCAACCGCGTCATCTGGTCACGCAGCCAATTGGTGATGCGCGTGCGCGCCACGGCGGTGCTGACGTGCTCGACGGCTGGCGCGTGCAGCACCGGGGAGAAGTGCGCCGAGACGCGCGGGAACCACCGCGTGTAGCCCGGATGCACGGCGGGCTTCAACTGGTTCGCGTTGCGCAAGTAGCCCACGATGACTTTGGCGCGCGTCTTGTGAATGAGGAAGCCCGTGCCGTCGAACAGCTTCATCAACGACCCGGTGCGCGAAAGCCGGCCCTCGGGGAACAGCACCAGCCGTCCGCCTTTCTGGAGATATTCCGCCATGTGCTTCACCGCGTAAGGCGAATCATTCTCCACCGGGAACGTGCGGTGATTCACCATGATGAGGCGATGCACCCAACTGGTCTTCGCCGTCGTGGCGGAGGTCACGAAACGCCAGTCCTTGTCGAGGCAGACGCCGAGAAACAGCCAGTCCCACCACGAGACGTGGTTCGGCAGCAGCAACACCGGGCCGGGCGCGCGGAGCGCCTCGGCGCCGTGGGCGCGGAAGCGGAACACCAGGCGCAACAGAAGGCGAAGAAGGTTAATCATCTTGAAAAGTTTTTTGCGCGCATTTCACATATTGCCGTGAATCGTATTGCCGTGAATCATCCCTTGCCGCTGACACCGCCACGGTTTTGGAGTGCGCGGACGGGTCCGCGCTTTTCTGGAAACCACCACTGGACGGGTGCCGACCGCACCTGACACCACCGGACACCAGCCTGCGCCCGGGATAGTATGCTCTGAAAGCATCGGGAACCACCAGACTGGCGATGCCTGCTGGAAAAGCGGCGACAAGTCACCGCACTCCACGGCCCCGACCCGGGCGCTTGCGGCAGGTTCGTGTTCGTGGCTGTTCATTCGTGGTTCCTGTTTCGGCGCGGGAGGAGGCTGCCAATCATCGCCGCCACGGTAATGGCCACGCAGACGGGCGCAAGCCGGCGGTCCAGCGGCAGGCGGGGCCGGGCGGTCAACGGGAGCGCACCGCCGATGACTTCGCCCTGCCCGGGAAACGGGGCGCTGGCGAGCACCCGTCCGTTGGGCGCGACGAGTTGCGAAAGGCCGGAACTGGCCACGCGGAAAATGGGGATGCCGTATTCGGCGGCGCGCACCGGGGTGACACGCGCGTGCAGCCGGTGCTCGTGCGCGCCCCACTCCACCGCGTCCATCGCCGGGTTCAACAACGCCACCGCGCCCTGCCGCACGAAGTCGTCCACGACGCGCGTGTAGCTGAGGTCGTAGCAGGTCAGCACGCCGAGTTTGCCCCACGGCGAATCCCAGACTTTGCGTTCCGGCGCGGGCCGGCCGTCCTGGAAGAACTGGATGGGCACGCTCTTGGCCTGTTGATGCACGATGACACCGTTGGTGCCGATGACGTAGGCCATGTTGTAGAAGTTGGTTCTGCCGAGCGGCTCCTTGCCGCCGACGACGAGATAAACTTGATTCGCGGCGCACCAGTCGCGGACGGCTTGCGGCGGCGGCGATTGGAAGGTGTATTCGCTGAGCATGAACAACTGCGCTGCGGGGAATTTGGCGCGGGCCTTGGCCAGGCCGGCAAGGACTTGCTCGTCCGTGGGGAATTCGAGCTGGATGCCGGCCACCGGCACTCCCCCGGCGGATTCGTCCGGCGGGGCGGCGGCGCCCCCGCCGATGCGCCCGGCCAGCAACCCCAGGCTGACGAGCGCCAGCCCGGCCGCGGCCTTGCCCTTTCGCAGTCCGTGCAGCGCGGCGGCCGCGGCCAGCAACGCGAAGCCCCAGCCATAAACGCCCGGGGTGGCGAGGCCCGGCCCGAACCCTGCCATCCCAAACGTCAGCCAGCCGAAGCGCAGGTAATAAAGTTCGCTGCGGAAGTATTCGAGGCCGGTCCAGAGGAACGGCGCAAGCGCGAGCATCCAGCCGTGGCCGAAGCGGAGCCGCACCAGCCGCAGCAGCAGGCCGAACAGCCCGATCCAAAACGCCAGCACCAGCCACAGCAGCACGGCGGGCGGGCCAAAGATGCCCCAGAAGAAGCCCAGTTGCGGCGCATAAAACAGGAACCCGACCGCCAGCATCGGATAGAACACCAGCCGGCGCGACGGAGCGTGGCTCAGCGCGATGAGCGCATAGGCGCAGGGAAGCAGCAACCAGCCGAGGCCGAATGTCTGCGCCGCGTGAAAGCTGGCAAGAGCGAGGGCGGACCAGACCGGCATTCGTCCGGGGGCGAGGACTGGTGCGGCGTTGAGAGGGTTGGAGTCGCCCGTCACAGGCCTGGTTTAGTCCGGTCTTGGGAGGGCGGCAACGTTCAACCGGCGCGGGGCGCATCGAAAATTTTGGCCGGGCCATCGCAAGCGGAACGGGCATGCCCGGGCGCTCCCGCCCTTGCCGGGCGGCGCGCGGGAGCGTTCCGCCGACAGGCGCATCTCACTTTCTTGCAAGTCCGTTTCATATGTGTGCGGTGGTAGCGTCGGCAATCCTTGGCTGACGTGGAGCCGGGCTTCCCAGCCCGGCGGAAAGCAACGCCCGCCCGCACGGGGCGCTCGGCAAGTTCATGTCGCCCGCCCGGAGCCACGCTCATTCCGGGCGGCAAGGATGCCGCCCTCTACGGCAGGCAGGATGCCTGCCGCCACCGCCTGCAATAAACTGAGATGCGCCCTCCGCCGACAACTCCGGACACTTGGGGTTTGCCGCGCGGAACGGTGCGGGTATCTTCGCGGCCATGAACACCCTCAACGGCTTTGGCAATGGCGACCGCAGCTTCATTCGCGAGGACCCGTGGCGCGTCTTCCGCATCATGGCGGAGTTCGTGGATTCGTTTGAAACGATGTCGCGCGTCGGCCCGGCGGTGTCGGTGTTCGGCTCGGCGCGCATGAAGCCGTCGGACCCGTGTTACAAAGTGGCGGTGGACCTGGGGCGGCGGCTGGCGAAGCACAGGATCGCCGTCATCACCGGCGGCGGGCCGGGCATCATGGAGGCGGCCAACCGCGGCGCGGCGGCGGGGCGGGGCAAGTCGGTGGGGTTGAACATCGAACTGCCGCACGAGCAGAAGGGCAACCGCTACGCGAACGTGCCGTTGCACTTCCATTACTTCTTCGCCCGGAAGGTGTGCTTCGCCAAATACAGCATGGGCTTTGTGTATCTGCCGGGCGGGTTCGGCACGTTGGACGAGTTCGCCGAAATCGCCACGCTGGTGCAGACCGGGCGGATTCCGCGCTTTCCCCTGATTCTGATCGGTCGGCAGTTCTGGTCCGGCCTGCTGGCGTGGATGAAGGCGCAGATGGTCGAGCGCCGCAAACTCATCAGCCCGGAGGATCTCGACTTGTTCTCGCTCGTGGAAACGGCGGAGGAAGCGGTCGAAATCATTCTCGACTACGAGCGGCGCGTCGGCCCGCCGGACATCGTGCCCAGCGCGTTCCGCTGAAGCCTTTTCCACTCTCACTCGCAACCTTCATCTTGATGCCCTGACCCGGCGGGGGGATTACGCTTAAGGGCAAGATGACGATCAAGCTGCCAACGATGTATCGCCTCACAAAGCTTCCCAACGGCCTGCGCGTCGCCACGGCCACCCTGCCGCACATGGCGGGCGTGAGCCTCGGGCTGTGGGTCGGCACCGGTTCGCGGTATGAGCCGGCCGCGTTGAACGGCGCGTGCCATTTCATCGAACACCTGCTGTTCAAAGGCACGGCCCGGCGCTCGGCCCGCGAGATTTCCGAGGCCGTCGAGGGGCTGGGCGGCTACCTGAACGCCTTCACCAGCGAGGAGCACACCTGCTTTCACGCGCGGGTGCAGCGCGACCATTTCCGCCCCGTGCTCGACGTGCTGCTGGACATGTTCCACGGCTCGCGCTTCGCCCCGGCGGATGTGGCGAAGGAGCGCGAGGTCATCCGCGAGGAAATCGCGATGTATCGCGACCAGCCCGCGCAGCGCGTGCAGGAAGTCCTCAATGCGCTCACCTGGCCCGGGCAGCCGCTGGGCCGCAGCATCACGGGCACGGCGCGTTCCCTGGCCCGGCTCGGGCGGGCGGAACTGCTCGCGGTGCTGGCCCGCAACTACCGCGCGGCGAACACCGTGCTCGCCGTGGCGGGGCCGTTGTCGCACGAAGCGGTGGTGCGCGCCGTGCGTCCGGTTGCCAGACGCTTCACACCCGGCCCCGCCCCGGAGTGCGCACCGGCGGTCGCCCGGCAAACCGCGCCGCGCGTGCGCCTGGTGGCGCAGGACACCGAGCAGGCGCAACTGGCGCTGGGCATCCGCACCTGTTCGCGGCACGACGATCGGCGGTTCGCCCTGCGGCTGCTCAACGCGTTGCTCGGCGAAAACATGAGTTCACGCCTGTTCCAGCGCATCCGCGAAGACCTCGGCCTGGCCTACAACATTTACAGCGGGCTGTCGTTTTACGCCGACGTGGGCGATCTGGTGATTTCCGCCGGGCTGGACGCGGAGCAGTTGCCGCGCGTCGTGCGGCTCATCCGGCGCGAGTTGCGCCGCTTGGCGGAGACGACCGTTTCCGCCGCCGAACTGCGTCGGGCGCGCGACTACGCCATCGGGCAAATGGACCTGAGCCTCGAAAGCACCGAGAACCAGATGAACCTCCTCGGGGAACAACTGCTCGGCTATGGCCGCATCGTGCCGCCGGCGGTCACCCGCCGCCGGCTCGCGGCGGTGACGGCGGCGGAGGTGCGGCGCGTGGCGGCGGACTTCTTCCAGCCCGACCGTTTCAACCTGGCGGTGGTGTGTGCGGGGCGGCCAAGTTACGGCATTGCCACCGGGCTGGCCGCCATTTTGGGCCGTTGACCGGCGGATTTTCGCGGGGCAAGCTGGGGCATGAACTACGAAGGCATCATCACTGTGGAGCCGGGCAAGCGTAGCGGCAAGGCCTGCATCCGGGGGCTCCGCATCACCGTGCAGGACGTGCTGGAATACCTCGCGGGCGGCATGACTCCGGAGCAAATCGTCGCCGAATTCCCCGATCTGACTCCGGAGGATGTTCGGGCTTGCCTGGGATACGCGGCCAGCCGCGAGCGTCGGCTCGGCACGCCGCCGGCATGAAATTGCTGCTCGACGAAAATCTGCCTCCGCGACTGGCCAGGTTGCTGGCGGACATTTATCCCGGTTCGCAGCACGTTCGCGAGGCGGGCTTGCAGCGCGCCGATGACGAGCGGGTTTGGGAATGGGCGGCCCGCCATGATTTTGTCCTCGTCTCCAAGGATTCGGATTTTGTGGACCGTGCGCTGGTGCGTGGCTTTCCGCCCAAAGTCGTGCGTTTGCGGGCGGGTAATTGTCCAACCGATGCCATCGAAAAATGCTTGCGAGCGCACTCCGTGATTTTGCACGCGTTTTATGCCGACCCGGTCGAGCGGGTGTTGTTCCTGCCCTGATCCCCATGCGTCCCCTGATTGAAACGATTTTCACCGCGCACACGCCGGAAACGCTGGCCGCGTCGCTCGCGGGCGAGCCGGGCGTGGTGGTGTTGCGCAGCCGCCATTTCGCGTCGGCGCAGGCGCGCTATTCGCTGGTGACGGCGCGGCCATTTCTCACGTTCCGCTCGACCGGCTCGCAGTGCGTGGTCACCAGACGCGACGGGGGGCCGGCGGAGCAGGTTTGCTTCGGCAATCCGTGGCGCCTGCTGGATGCGCTGCTGGCGCGTTATGAACTGCCGGACGAGCCAGACGTGCCGTTTCCGCTGGGCGGCGGGTTCGGGTTCTGGGGTTACGACCTGAAAAAATTCGTCGAGCCGAAGCTGCGGGTGCGCACCGGCAACGATCTCGAACTGCCCGATTGCCACGTCGGCTTCCATGACAGCCTGGTGGTGTTCGATCACCGCGCTGACCAGGTCTGGATCGTCGCCACCGGGCTGGCCGCGGACGGCTCACGCTCGGCGGAGCGTGCCCGGGCACAAAGGGAATTCTGGCAGGCCCGCCTCGCCGCCCCGCCGCGCGCTGCCGTCCCGGCTCAAGGCCCGCGCCGCGCAGCTCACGCCCCGCGCCCCACGTCCACCTTCACCCGCGACCAGTTCATCGCCGCCGTCGCCGCCGCGCAGCGTTACATCCGCCAGGGTGACATCTACCAGGTCAACCTCGCGCAACGGCTGACCCTCCCCTGCCCCGTCCGCGCGGAGGAATTGTTCCGGCGGCTGGCGGAGGTTTCGCCCGCGCCGTTTGCGGCGTTCGTGGACGCGGGGGAGTTTCAACTGGCCTCGTCCTCGCCCGAGCTGTTCCTGCGGCTGAGCGGCGCGCATGTCCAGACGCGGCCCATCAAAGGCACCCGCCCGCGCGACGCGGATCCGGCCCGCGACGCGCAACTGGCCTTCGAGTTGCAAACCAGCGCCAAGGAACAGGCCGAACTGGTGATGATCACCGACCTGCTGCGCAACGACCTCGGGCGCGTGTGTGAATTCGGCTCGGTGCAGGTGCCCGACCTGTTGCGGCTGGAGAAGTTCGCGCAGGTGCAGCATCTGGTGTCCACCGTCGAGGGGCGGCTGCGCGCTGAGGTCACGCACCTGGCGGCGCTCGCGGCGTGTTTTCCCGGCGGCAGCATCACCGGCGCGCCGAAGTTCCGCGCGATGGAGATCATTGACGAACTCGAACCCGTGGCGCGCGGGCCTTATTGCGGGGCGATCGGGTATCTCGGCTTCAACCGGGAAAGCCAGTTGAGCATCGCCATCCGCACCGCCATTTGCCACGCGGGGCGGGCGCACTTCTCCGTCGGTGCCGGCATCGTCGCGGATTCCGACCCCGCCGCCGAATACGAGGAAACCCTGGCCAAGGCGCGCGGCTTTTTCGCGGCGATGGGCATGGCCGAGGCACGGTGCCGGATGCCGGATGAGGAACCCGGCGTCGCATTGGTAGCACGGATCACGGATCACGCCTCTTCCCGCTCGCTCCCATGATCGTCTTTCTCAACGGCCAGTTCGTGCCCGAAGCCGCCGCCACCGTGTCGGTGTCCGACCGGGGGTTTCTGTATGGCGATGGCCTGTTCGAAACGATGCGCGTGGCGGGCGGACGACTGGTTTTGCTCGACCGGCATCTCGACCGGCTCGAGCGGGGGGCGGCTTTCCTGGGCATTGCTTGGCCATTCCCGCGAACGGAACTGGCGCGTTGCGCGGCGGAACTGGTCCGGCGCAATGAACTCTCCGACGCGCTGCTGCGGCTGACGGTGTCGCGGGGCGTCGGGCCGCGCGGTTATTCGCCGCGCGGAGCGGACCGGCCCACGGTGGTCATGACGGCGCATCCGTTCACTCCTGCGCCGGAACTGTTGCGCTGGCGGGCGCGGGTGGCGTCGTTCCGGCTGGCGGCGGGCGACGCGCTGGCGGCGTTCAAGACGGCCAGCAAGCTCCCGCAAATCCTGGCGCGGGCGGAAGCCGAGGCGGCGGGGGCGGACGAGGCGTTGTTGTGCGACACCGCCGGAAACGTCATCGAAGCCGCCAGCGGAAACTTGTTCTGGCTGGCGAATGGCGTCCTGCACACGCCGCCCGTGACGGCGGGCGTGCTGGCCGGCGTGACGCGCGGGCTGGTGTGCGAACTGGCGGCGGCGGCGGGGCTGCCCGTGCGCGAGGCGGTTTGCCGGAGCGGGGAATTGCGGCGGGCGGCGGGCGCGTTCGTCACGCTCAGTTCGCACGGCGTGGTGGAACTCGCGGCGGTGGACGGCCAGCCGTTGCCGTCCGCGCCGGAAACGCGACGCCTGTGGGCGGCGCACCGGGCGGCCACGTCGGCTGCCGGAGCAGCCGCCTGAAGCCGCGGGGCTACTTGGCTGCGGCCAGTTCCGGCCAGAGGTGCGCGGCCATCCACTGGCCTTTCAAGAAGCAATCCAACTCGAACTTTTCGTTCGGGGAATGCGCGTTGTCGTCGGGCAGCGCGAGGCCGAGCAGCAGGGTGTCCGCGCCGAGAATGCGTTGGAACTCGTTGACGATGGGAATGGAGCCGCCTTCCCGCAGCAGGACCGGCTCGGCGCCGAAGGCGCGGCGGAGGGCGCGCAAGGCGGCCCGGGCGGAGGGGCTTTGCGGCGACACGGCATAGGGGCGGGCGCCGTGGCCCGGGGTGATTTCGAGGCGGACCGTCGGCGGGCAGAGGCGGCGCAGATGCCGGCGCAGCAGGCGCAGGATGGTGTCGGGGTCCTGGTCGGGCACGAGGCGCAGGGTGAGTTTGGCGCGCGCCCAGGCGGGGATGATGGTCTTGCTGCCGTCGCCCTGGTAGCCGCTGGTGAGGCCGTTGATTTCGAGGGTGGGGCGGGCGCTGCGTTGTTCGATGGCGGTGTAGCCGCGTTCGCCGAAGAGCGCCTTCACGCCGAGGAGGTTTTTGTAGGCGGCTTCGTGGTAAGGCAGGCGGGCGAGCTGTCGGCGTTCGCGGGCGGAAAGCGGACGCACCTCGTCATAAAAACCCGGCACGGTGATGCGGCCCCGCGCATCGCGGAGTTGGGCGAGCAACTGGCAGAGCGCCATCGCGGGATTTTCGACGGAGCCGCCGAAGATGCCGGAGTGGAGGTCGCGCGCGGGGCCGTGCAGGGTGATTTCGAGGGCGCAGATGCCCCGCAACCCGCAGGTGAGCGCGGGCAGGTCCTTGGCGGGCATGCCGGTGTCGGAAACGACAAACGCGTCACAGGCGAGCTGCTTGCGGTGCTGCCGCAGGAAGGCGGGCAGGCTTCGGCTGCCAACCTCCTCCTCGCCTTCGATGAGGAAGGTGAGGTCGCAGGGCAGCGGGGTGCCGGTTTGCAGGAAGGCCTCGACGGCTTTGAGGTGGGCGAAGTTCTGGCCTTTGTTGTCACTGGCACCGCGGGCGAAGAGCTTGCCGTGCCGGACGATCGGCTCGAAGGGCGGCGAGTGCCACAGCTCGAACGGTTCCGGCGGTTGGACGTCGTAATGGCCATAGACGACAAAATGTTTGCGTCCGCGCTCAGGTTTTCGGGGTCGTGGCGTCTGCGCGAGGACGACGGGGTGGCCGGCGGTGGCGACGACCCGGGCGTTGAGCCCCATCTGGCGGCAATGCCGCGCCAGCCAGTCGGCGCAGGCGCGCATGTCGGCGGCGTGTTTGGGTTGGGCGGAGACGCTGGGAAAACGGAGGTAGGCGCAGAGTTCCTCCAGTGCGCGGGACTGGTGGGTGTGCAGGTAATCCAGAACAGCTTGCATGCGCGGCATCGTCGGGGCAGGCGCGGGGAATATCAAGCGGCGCTTCGGGCCCGCGCCCGTCGGCTTGACCTCGCCGAAGCTTGCTCTAGCTTGCGCGCATGCCAAAGGGCGACTCCAAAAGCGCGCGCCGCGCATTGCTGCTGGGCCTGGGATTGGATTCCGACGGGCACCGGCGAGTGACGCGGGGGGAGAACTTTCTGTTGACCGGGGGCACGGCGGAAACGCATGAGGCCATGACCGAGAAGGCCATCAAGATCAACGAGAAACTCGCCGCCCGCGGTCGGCGCCTCGAAACCGTCAGCCGGCGGGAGTTTGACGACATTGCCCACGAGGTCGGCCTGCGCCGCGCCGTGGTGGCCCGGCCGGACAACCCAGCATGAATGTGCCCGAACAACCCTATCTCGTCCTGGCCGTGCTGATGGCGGCGGCGGTGGTTTTTGCGGCGGCGCCGCTGACGCTGGCGTGGGCGTGGGCAAAGCGCTTTTCGCCCCGCAAGCCCGGCCCCATCAAGAACGCGATTTACGAATGCGGTCTCGAATCCAAGGGCGACGCCTGGATTCATTTCCGGTCCGAGTATTACCTCTACGGCATCATTTTCCTGGTGTTTGATGTCGAGACCATTTTCCTGCTGCCGTTTGCGGTCTCCTTCACCGGCCTGAGCGCGGGCGCGTTCGTGGCGATGATGGTTTTCCTGCTGCTGCTGGTCGAGGGACTGGTCTGGGCGTGGCGGAAAGGCGCGCTCACGTGGCGGTAACCGGGGGGATATTGATTTTGTTCGTGGGCAAGATGAAGCAGGGGTTACGCGGGGGGCCGACGGGTTTTCAATCCCAATCCTGCCCCGGTCTTGACCCCGTTCCGATGATAAAGCTGTGATTGACGAAGGACTGCGAAGTGAACTGCAAAAGCAGGGCGTGTTCACCACGACCCTCGAGGAGCTTTACAACTGGGGCCGGTCCAACTCGGTCTGGCCCTTGACGTTCGGCCTCGCCTGTTGCGCCATCGAGATGATTGCCGCCTCAATGTCGCGCTTCGACCTCGCGCGCTTTGGCGCCGAGGTTTTCCGGCCCTCGCCGCGGCAGGCGGACCTCATGATCGTCGCGGGCACCGTCACCAAGAAGATGGCCCCGCTGGTCGTGCGCCTCTACAACCAGATGCCCGAGCCGAAATACGTCATCGCGATGGGTGCCTGCGCGATCTCGGGCGGCCCGTTCAAGCAGGGTTACAACGTGCTCAAAGGCATTGACCGTTATCTGCCGGTGGACGTGGTGATTCCTGGCTGCCCCCCGCGACCCGAGGCGTTGATCCATGCCTTCATGACGCTGCAGAAGAAGATCGAGGCGCAAAGCCTGACCGGCCCGAACCAGCCGCGTCATCTCGACCCGGACGCGCCCGGCGAATTTCCCGTGCCCCGATACGGCCCGCACGACCTCGAGCCCCCCAAGAACGAACAAATCTGGCAGCCGCCCACCCTCATCCGCTGACCCGTGGAAACGCTCGAACAAATCAAGGCCAGATTTGTGGCCCGCTGCCCGGGCGCACGACTGGACATTGTGGAGAATGAAAGCCCCTCCGGGCAGCGTTCGATTCGCGTGGACCATGAACACGCCCTCGCTTTCGCCCGCTTCCTCCGCGATGACCCGGAACTGGCGCTGGACTACTGCTCGAATGTGACCGGCGTGGACTGGCCCGAGGCGGTGGTCAAAACCCGGGTCAAAAGACAGGTGGTCGTGGACGGCCTCGAACAGGAAGTCGAGGAGATGATTGACACGCTGCGCTCGGGCCATTTGGAGGCGGTCTATCACCTGTATTCGATGCGCCGAAGGCACGGCCCCGTGATCCTGCGCCTGCGCACCGAGAACCGCGCCGACAAGGTCCGGTTGCCGTCGCTGACGCCCGTCTGGCGCGGCTGCGAATTCCAGGAGCGCGAGGCCTACGATTTGTTCGGCATCATTTTCGACGGCCATCCCGACCTGCGCCGCATCCTGATGTGGGATGGGTTTGAAGGCCATCCCATGCGGAAGGATTACGTGGAGCCGGACGATTACGAATACGAGCCGACGCCGCATGATGACGTGCTGGCGAAGGCGAAGGCGCATCAGGCACCGGAGGTGAAGTCGTGAGTGAACATCAGTTCAAGGAGGCGTCCGTCGCCCGTCGCGTGGATCCGGCTCGGGAGGAGATTGACGCCATGATTGACGAGTCCTACCGGCGGGAAGTTTTGCAGGCGCGGCAGATGTCGCCCGACGACAAACTCATTCTGGGCGAGCGGCTGTTCCGCTGGGCCTGCGAGGTCACCCTGGCTGGAATTCGTCATCAAAATCCCGGGTTCACCGAAGCGGAGTGTCAGCGGACGCTGCGCGAGCGGCTGGCCCTGCAAAAGCGCTTGGAAGAGTCCCCATGACGATGGATGACGTGACCTTGCGGGTGATTGACGCGCTGAACGCAAGCGGCAGCGCCTACATGCTCGTGGGGTCGATTTCCAGCAACCTCTACGGAATTCCGCGGTCCACCAAGGACGCGGATTTCGTCGTGCAGGTTGAGGGGGATCTAAGCCCGGCGTTCTACCAGCGCCTGGGCAACGACTTTGAGATCGAACCGCAACTGAAGTTTGAAACCAATACCGGCAGGTTGAAGCGGGAGATGACCTTTCGCGGGACGCCGTTCACGGTGGAATTGTTCCGGCTTTCCAATGACGAATTTGACCAGGAGCGCTTCCGGCGTCGGGTCGCGGTTTCCTTGCTGGGACGGCAGACGTTCGTTCCGCAGCCCGAGGATGTGATCGTAATGAAACTCCGCTGGTTCCGTGAAAAGGACCAGCCCGACATCAGAAACGTGATGGCCGTTCAACGCGGAAAATTGGACTGGCAATACATCGAAGGGTGGTGCGAGCGCCTGGGTAAGACCAATCTGATGGAGCGAATCCGCAATTCGGTTCCCAAAATCTGACATGACCGCCACCACCGACATTGCGCCGCCGCGCAACTACGAAATGCTTCCCAAGAGCGATGACGCCGAGGGCGGCCTGCTGGAGATTTCGATGGGGCCGCATCACCCGTCCACGCACGGCGTGTTCCGCATGGACGTGGTGCTCGACGGCGAGAAGGTCGTGAAGCTCAAGCCCGTCTTCGGCTACCTGCACCGCAACCACGAGAAGATCGCCGAGGGCACGACGTATCTCAGCTCGATGCCCTACACGGACCGGCTCGATTACTTCTGCTCGATGACGAACAACTGGGCGTATGCGCTGACCGTCGAAAAGCTGGCCGGCCTGCAGGTGCCCGAGCGCGCGGAATACATCCGCGTCATCGTGGCCGAACTCACGCGGCTCCAGAACCACACGTGCCTCATCGGTTTCTTCGTGCAGGACATGGGCGCGCTGGGCACGCCGCTCATGTATGCGTTCCGCGAACGCGAGAAGATTCTCGACCTCTTTGAGGAACTGACCGGCGCCCGCATGATGTATAACTACATGCGCTTCGGCGGCGTCCGTTGCGATGTTTCCGCTTCCTGGATTCAGCGCGTGAAACAATTGGTCGAAGGCTACGACCGGTTCCTCGACGAGTTTGACACGCTGTTCAACGAAAACGAAATCCTCCTCGCGCGCACGCAGGGTGTCGGCGTGCTCCCCCGCGAACTGGCTATCAACGCTTCGGTCACCGGGCCAATGCTCCGCGCCAGTGGCGTCAATTACGACCTCCGCAAGGTGGACCAATACGGCATTTACGACCGCTTCGAGTTCAAGGTGCCGCTGGGCGAGCACGGCGATCTCTACGATCGTTTCATGATCCGCGTGCTGGAGATGCGCGAGAGCGTGAAGATCCTCCGGCAGGCGCTGCGCGACATTCCCGCCGGCCCGGTCATGGACCCGAAGGCCAAGCTGCGCGGCTTTCGTCCGAAGGCGGGCGAAGCCTACGGCCGCATCGAAGCCCCGAAGGGCGAACTCGGCTTTTATCTCATCAGCGACGGTTCGCCCAATCCGTATCGCTACCGCGTGCGCCCGCCGAGTTTCATCAACCTGACCATTCTTGAGGACATGTGCCTTGGCCAGCGCATTTCTGACGCCGTGATCATTCTCGGCAGCGTGGACATCGTGCTCGGGGAGGTGGACCGGTGAAAGGCGCGCAGCGGAGAAAAGGGGCGGGGGAGAAAAGGAGAACTTTCGAGTTCGCGCGTCCCCCTTTCTCCCTTTCCCCTCTCCTCCTTTTCGCACCGGCAAACCGTAAGTCGTTCAAGCCACAGCAGTCATTCGTATGTTAGGCGAAGCCATCATCAAAGGCATGGCGGTCACCGCCAGGAACTTCTTCGGGAGCTATGTCTCGAAGGACCGGTTGCCAACCGTGCAATATCCCGAGGAGCGCCTCGCGCCCAAGGAGAACACGCGCCAGTTCCCGTTCCTCGTTTATGACGGCGACGACCCCGAAAAGGGGCTGCGGTGCGTGGCCTGTCAGATTTGCGAGAAGGAATGCCCGCCGAAGTGCATTTATATCGTCAAGAGCAAGGACAAGAAGCCCGACTACAAGGGCCAGATGCAGTTCTATCCGGCGGTGTTCGACATTGACCTCTCGGTTTGCATGAGCTGCCAGATCTGCGTCGAGGTCTGTCCCTTCGAGTCCATCAAGATGGACACCGAATTCGAGCTGAGCACGGACGACCGCTTCGGCGGCCTGCTCTACTCCAAGGACCGCCTGGCCAAGTCCAACCTGCACTACCACAAAATTCACCCGGCGGACGCGGCTGCTTCGGATGCCGCGCTCGCGGCGGAAAAGGCGAAAGCCGAGGCCAAGGCGCGGGCCAAGCCTTCCGGCGCCCAGCCCGCTTAATGCGGCGGTTAAGTGTCCTGAATTCGGCCCCCACGTTTCCCGCCGGTTTCGCGCCTTGATTCAAGGCCGCTTTCGGACAACCCTGCGCGCCTCTTGGGCACGCCGGATGATGGGATGATGTGAACATGGCCGAAACGCTGGACCAACTTTTTGTCAGCCTGAAACACTGGGCGGTCGGTTTGTTTCCCGCCGCCTGGCAGCCGCTCGCTTCGGCGGTGCTCTCCATCGCACCGCTGGTTGCGGTCTTCGGCGGTTTGTTTGCCATCACCACGATTTTCGAGCGCAAAGGGCTGGGCCGCATCCAGAACCGCTACGGCCCGAACCGCGTGGGCATCCCGTTCACCGACATCCGGCTTTGCGGCTTTGGTCAGTTTGTTCCCGATGGCATCAAGGCGCTCATCAAGGAGGATGTCGTCCCGCGCGCGGCGGACAAGGTGGTTCACTTCCTTGCGCCCGTCGTGCTGCTGATTCCCGTGTTGCTGGCGTATGCCGTGTTGCCCGTTGGCCGCAACATGACCGTGGCGGACTTCGACGCCGGGGTGTTGTTCTTCTTTGCCGTCGGCGGCGCGGTCGAGCTGTCCGTGTTCATGGCCGGCTGGTCCAGCCGCAACAAGTATTCGCTGCTCGGCGCCATGCGCGGCATCGCGCAGATGATCAGCTACGAAATCCCCCTCATCCTCTCGTCCGTCACCGTCATCATGATCGCCGGCACGATGAACACGGCGAAAATCGTCGAAGCGCAGTCCGGCTTCACCGGCTTCCTGCCTCACTGGCATGTGCTGACCCCGTGGGGGTTGCTCGGCTTCATCCTCTTCTTCATCGCCTCGCTCGCGGAATCGAACCGCGCCCCGTTTGACCTGCCCGAGGCCGAATCGGAAATCATCGCGGGCTATTTCACGGAATATTCCGGCTTCAAGTTCGCGCTGTTCTTCCTCGGCGAATACCTCGGCATGTTTGCCATCGCCGGACTGGGCATCACGCTGTTCCTCGGCGGCTGGAATGCGCCCTTGCCGTTCCTGACGTGGGTGCCGTCGTATGTCTGGTTCTTCGCCAAGCTGCTGGCGATCATCTTCACATTCATCTGGATTCGCGGCACGCTGCCGCGGTTGCGCATGGACCAGCTCCTGAACCTCGCGTGGAAATTCATGATCCCGCTGGCGCTCATCAACATCGCCGTCGCCGGAGTGTGGCATTTCATGGGGCCGGGGCTGGCGCGCTGGTTCGTCTGCGCGCTGCTCGTCGTCGGCGCCTATGTCCTGCTGGGCCGCGGCCTGATGGAGAACAAGCATCTCGGCAAGCGGACGTATCGTTTCGCGGACTGAGTTGAACATCCAATGACCAGCACCGCGAAATTTGAATTCTCATCAGCCCCCGGCTTCAGCCGGGGGACAGGGAGCCGTGGGAATGCCCCGGCCGTTTCAACGGCTTCTGGGCGGAGCGTGGAAACCGCTGAAGCGGTTGGAGTATTATTCGCATCGGCCCACATCGGGCTGAAGCCCGGTGCTGATGTGATGGGGCTACTCGGATGCGGCTTCGCCCGAACGGACTGACATGTCATCCGTGTTCATCATCCTCGCGCTCGTCACGCTGCTCTCCGCCTCGGCGGCGATGAGCCTGCGCAACCTTGTCCACTGCGCCCTGTCGCTCGTGGTGACGTTCGCCGGCCTGGCGGCCCTCTACCTGCAACTGCACGCGGAATTCGTCGGCTTCGCGCAGGTGCTCGTCTACATCGGCGCCGTGGCCATCCTCATCGTGTTCGCGATTCTGCTCACGCGCAGCGGCGAAACGCCGAACCAGGCCGTGCTTGCGCCCGGTTGGATTGCGGGCATCGCGGTTTCCGCCATCGTCTTCGCCGCGCTCGGCTGGGCGGTGTTGAACAGCAACGCCATCGCGAAGCAGACGCCCGCCGCGCCGGAAACCACCGTGAAGAACATCGGCGACGCGCTGATGACGAAATACGTCCTGCCGCTTGAAGTCATCGGCCTGCTGCTCACGGCGGCCATGATCGGCGCGGTCATCATTGCCATGAAGGACGAGAAGCCGGAGGCCAAATGATCGCTTCGACCACCATGGAGGGGAGAAAGGGAGAAGGGGGGCGTGGGAGAAACCACCCTTTCACCCTTTCACCCTTTCACCCCCGCGACGCCGCATGACCCCGCTACAGTCATATCTCCTGTTGAGCGCGCTGCTCTTCGCCATCGGCTTCGCCGGCGCCGTTACCCGCCGGAACGCCATCCTCGCGCTCATCGGCATCGAACTGATGCTGAACGCGGCGAATCTGAATTTCATCGCGTTCTGGCGCTTCGGCCCGAACCCGGAGGCGTTGACCGGCGTGATGTTCGTGATTTTCTCCATCGCGATTGCGGCGGCGGAGGCGGCGGTGGGCCTCGCGCTCATCATCGCCATCTACCGCCATTACAAGACGGTGAACCTGGATGAAGTGAAAGGGTTGAAAGGTTGACGTATGAAGCGTTGTCCAGTTTGCAATAGCCCTCTCACCGATAAGAAGTATGAGGAGGCACTGGGTATTCTCGAAACCAAAGAAAAGGTTTTGAAAGCGGCTCAGGAAAAACTGGCTCGTGAAAAAATGGAGCTAAACGAGAAGCTCAAGCAATCTAAGCTGAGAGAAAAGGCCGCAAAGAAACAAGGTGTGGATGATGAACGCGCCAGAACCAAGCGATTGCTCGCCGGTAAAGAAGAGGAGATCCAAAAATGGAAGGAGCGGGTTCAGCAGCTTCAGCGTGGGACGACTCCCCAAACAGAGGGATTGGAATTTGAAGACCGGCTCGTGAGACGCCTTCAAAAGGAATTTGGTGATGACCTAGTTGAACATAAAGGCAAAGGTGGGGACATCCTTCATACCGTCAAATTGCAGCAGGCGATTGCTGGAATAATCGTCTATGAGTGCAAACGGACGCCTTCACTGCCAACCGCGCACGTTGACCAAGCTCTTGATGCAAAAAAGCAACGTGAAGCTGATTTCGCTGTGTTGGTCACAACGGCCAAGAAGAAGGGTTTTAATGGGTTTGCTCAAATAAAGGGGGTGCTGGTTGTGTCACCGCTTGCCGTCATCCCGCTTGCAGCACTTTTGCGCCAGCATCTGTTTGAGATGATGCGTGCCAAAATTGACAAAGAACAAAGGGCAATCATTGCAAATAAGCTCGTCGAGTTTGTGACAAGTCCACAATTCAAAAACCCCATCGAGGAAGTCATTCAGTCAACGTCCGAGCTTCAGGAAATGGTTAAAGATGAAGCCAAGGAACACGTTCGGATTTGGCAGAAGCGCTGGAACCACTACCAAACCATCAAGTGGGATAGTTCTCACATCAGGGAAAATCTGAATCTCGTCTTGCGCGGGGAGGAGCCAAAATTGTTGCAGCGTCCGAAAGACGCGCCGCTGAATTTGTTATTGGAGGCGGCTGATTAGTATGCACTGGATCGTTAAAAATCTCTGGCTGGTTCCCGGGCTGCCGTTGCTGGCGGCGGGATCCCGTGCGCGAATCAGAAGCTCAGAAGTTCGCCGTGTCCAGAACCGTCAGGCCCGGCACGCGTTTGAAGTCGGTGGTGTTGCGCGTGACGAGCTCGGCGTTTTGCAGCAGGGCCGTGGCGGCGACGATGGCATCGGGAGATTTGAGCCGGTGATTTTTTCGGATGCGGATGGCTTCAGCAATCACATCGGACTCGATGGCAATTTCCTCGAATTCGTCCAGCATGTTCCTGATCGTGAGTTCATCGGCAGCGGTCAGGCCGGCGTAGCCCAGCACTTCCAGGGTGGTCATCGCCGAATAGCCAATCCACAGGTTTGCGGTGGCGCGTGCTTTCACCAGCACCCGGCAGGCATCGGCCCGTCCGGCATGGGAGTCAATCCAGACGTTCGTGTCGAGCAGCCAGCGCATCAGCGGTTGCCCCATTGCTGCCGTTCCCGTTCGTCCCATTCCGCCCTGGCTTCGCGTTCGATTTGCAGACCGTCCAGTTTCGCCTCCGCCGTTCCCAAGATGGCCATGATCTTGTCCCAATCCGGCTTGCGCTTCGTCTCCTCAATCACCGTCAACAGCGCCTTGCCGGTCACCGGCAGCCTGTCCGGCTCGGCGACGGTGATACGCCCGTGGTCAATGGTGGCTTCCAGCGTGAGATTTGCCATACGACGGGAGCATAACATGGAAAAACCCCTCGACAAGGCGGGAGTCTGCGGCCAACTCAAGCGCGGCCAACGGGAACGGATGATACACACAACGCCAAGTCGCCAAGACGCCAAGTCGCCAAGGAATGGAAATGCCTTGCGCCTTTGCGCCTTTGCGCCTTTGCGTTAGGACCGAAAATGCACTGGATTGTCAAAAATCTCTGGCTGATACCCGCGCTGCCATTGCTGGCGGCGGGGATCATCGCCGTCAGCACGCAACCGCAGCGGAAGCGGGCGGCTGCGCTCGCCATTGGTTCGATGGTTGGCTCGTTCCTGCTCTCGCTCTGTGCGCTGGCGGCGACGTTCAAGCACGGTGGCGGGCATGAAGCCTTCCGCGAAGTTTGCAACGTGAACTGGTTCCAGTTCGGCGGGCAGTGGCTGCAACTCGGCTGGGTGCTTGATCCGCTCACGGCGGTGATGCTGGTGATGGTCACGTTCGTTGGCGCGCTCATCTTCATCTTCAGCGTCGGCTACATGGCGCACGACGGGAACTTCACGCGGTTCTTCTGCTTCCTGTCGCTGTTCGCGGCGGGGATGCTCGGCGTGGTCATTGCGAACAATCTGCTGCTGCTGTTCATGTCGTGGGAGATCGTCGGCCTGACCAGCTACCTGCTCATCGGCTTCTGGTATCACAAACCCAGCGCGGCGGCGGCGGCGAAGAAGGCCTTCATCACCACGCGCATTGGCGACCTTGGGCTGCTGATCGGCATGGTGTGGCTTTATGCGCAGACGGGCACGTTGAACTTCTACACGACGGATGGAACGGGCTGCCTCGAGCAAACCGCGCTCGCCGCGATGGTGGCGAAAACAACCAGCGTGGGCATGGCGGTCTCAACCGCCATTGGCTTGCTCATCTTCCTCGGTGCGGTCGGCAAGTCGGGCCAGTTGCCGTTGCATGTGTGGTTGCCGGACGCGATGGAAGGTCCGACGCCGGTCAGCGCGCTCATCCACGCGGCGACGATGGTGGCGGCGGGGGTTTTTCTGGTGGCGCGGGTGTTCCCGCTCATGGAGGCAACGCCGGTTCAATCTCAGGTTCAGGCGACGGCCATTGTGCAATCGGCGCGGCCCCTCACCCCGGCCCTCTCCCCTTCCGAAGAGGAGAGGGAAAATCGTATCCAACGTGTCGAACATGCGACCGCGTCCAGATTACACGAGACGGCGGCGAGCGTTCACCCTCTCCCAGCGGGAGAGGGCCGGGGTGAGGGAGAACGCGTTCAACAACCCGCAACCCCATCGCCTGTTTCAATCGCGTTGCAAGTCATCACCTGGGTCGGTGCGCTCACCGCGATTTTCGCCGCCTCCATCGCCGTCGCGCAGAACGACATCAAGCGCATCCTCGCTTACTCCACGGTCTCGCAGCTCGGCTACATGATGATGGGGCTTGGAGTCGGCGGCGTGGCGGTGGGCATGTTCCATCTGATCACGCACGCATTCTTCAAGGCGCTGTTGTTCCTCGGTTCCGGATCGGTGATCCACGGCTGCCACGAGGAGCAGGACATCCGGCACATGGGCGGGTTGAAGAAGTTCATGCCGGTGACGTTTGCGACTTACGCAGTTGGTATGTTGGCGCTGGCGGGCTTTCCGCTGTTTTTCTCTGGTTTCTGGAGCAAGGACGAAATTCTCCATGCGGCGCACGGCTGGCCGGTGTCGCACTGGCCGTTTTACATCGGCTGCGCGGGTGCATTGCTCACGGCGTTCTACATGACGAGGCAGGTGGCGCTGGTGTTCTTCGGCCAATATCGCGGCGGGCATTTGGGGTGCGGCGACTTGTCGCCGCTTTCCAAGAACCACGCGAAATCGGACGCGGTTCACCCCTCGGGCAGCGACTTGAAAAGCGCGGACAAGTCCGCGCACTCCAAAGCGCCGCACGAAAGCCCCGCTGTCATGACCTGGCCGCTGATCATTCTGGCCGTCTGCGCGGTTCTGCTGGGCATCATCGGCACGCCGGCGTGGCCGTGGTTCGAGTCGTATCTGAACGGGCATCATGCCGAGTTGAATTTCAGCAAGCTCACCGAAGCGGGCACGCTTGGCTTGATGCTGGCGTCGGCGGCGATTGTCTTCACCGGCCTCGGCCTCGGCTGGTGGCTTTACGGCAGGCGCCAGCGCAAGACCGCCGGGGAGGCCGACGTCCTCGAAGTCGCGCGGCCCGACATCTTCGCGCTGCTGAAGAACAAATATTTCGTGGACGAGCTTTACGAGGCGACGGTCATCCGCTTCAACGCTTGGTTTGCGAAGGCGTGCGATTTCATGGACCGCTGGGTGTGGGGCGGGGCGGTGTCGCTGGTCTCCGGCGTGATGGTCGGGCTGGCGTGGCTGTATCGGGTCATGGATGAATTTGTGGTGAACCTCGGCTTTGACGCCGGCTGCAAGGGCCTCCGGCTTGGCGGTGGCGGGTTGTCCAGGCTGCACACGGGCCGCGTGCAAACCTACCTGCGCGTCATCGGCGTCGCGCTGGTGGTGCTGGTCATCTTTCTCGTCTGGGGGCGCAGGGCATGAACGGCTTTCCCTGGCTGACAATTCTCACGCTCCTCCCGGTCTTCGGCGGGGTGGTGGTCATTGGCCTGCGCGACCAGCAGAAGCTCGCGCGCAAGCTGACGCTGACGTTCAGTTTCCTCGCGCTCGGACTGACGCTGCTGTTGTGGAAGAATTTCAACGCGGCGTCCGGCGAACTGCAATTCACGGAGCAGTTCGACTGGGTGAAATCGCTCGGCATCCAATATCGCCTCGGCGTGGATGGTCTCGGGCTGCTGATGTTGCTGCTCACGGCCATCGTTACGCCGCTGACGTTGCTGGCGGCGTGGCTGGGCGGTGGGACAGGCGTCTCGCCTGTCCGGGGTGATGTGGATTTACCAATCGCAACCGGACAGGCAGGATGCCTGTCCCACAACCCCCACATCTTCGGCGCGCTGGTGCTGTGGTTGCAGGCGGGATTGTTCGGCACGTTCACGGCCCTGAATTTCTTCCACTGGTTCCTGTTCTGGGAACTGGCGCTGATTCCGGCGTTCTTCCTCATCAGGCTCTGGGGCGGGCCGAATCGCGGGCCGGCGGCGACGCAGTTCTTCATCTACACGATGGTCGGGAGCGTGGCGCTGTTGCTGAGCTTCCTTGCGCTGCGGCTGGCGACGGGCAGTTTTGATTTCATTGAACTCGCGGACATGGCCAAGCGCGGTGAAATCGTCACCAAGCTCGGCGATGCGCTGGGTTGGAAGTCGCTGAATTATCAGACGCTCGGGTTGATTATCTTTGGCGGCGCGTTCCTCGGCTTTGCGGTGAAGGTGCCGGTCTTTCCGTTCCACACCTGGCTGCCGTCGGCGTATGCCGAAGCGCCCAGCCCGGTGACGATGCTGCTCACGGGCGTGATGTCGAAGATGGGCGTGTATGGCTTCCTGCGCATCCTGCTGCCGGTTTTCCCCGAGCAAATCCGGCTCGTGCTGACGCCGCTGCTGTGGCTTGCGGTGCTGACCATCGTGCTCTCGGCCTGCGCGGCGTTTGCCCAGCGCGACCTCAAGCGGATGCTGGCGTATTCCTCCATCAACCATCTCGGCTACTGCCTGCTGGCGATGTTCGCGGCGGTGGGCGCGGCCACGGCGGTGAATCAGCCGGAACTCCAGAAAGCCGCCGCGCTGAACGGGGTGCTGCTCCAGATGTTCAACCACGGGATCACGGCGTCGGCGCTGTTCCTGTTCGTGAGCTTGCTGGAAAAGCGGAGCGGGGGATTGCGCGGACTGGATGATTTCGGCGGCATCCGCAAGGTGGTGCCGGTGTTCACGGGCTTGATGGGCATCGCGCTCTTCTCGTCGCTCGGGTTGCCGGGACTGAACGGCTTCGTCGGCGAATTCCTGATCTTCAAGGGCGTGTTCCCGCTCGCGCCGTGGGCGGCGGCCATCTCGACCCTCGGTTTGCTGGTGACCGCGATTTTCCTGCTGACGCTGATCCAGCGCGTGTTTTGCGGTCCGTTGAATGAGAAGTGGGCGCGGTTCCCGGAGATCACGCCGACGGAACTGCTGCTGGTGCTGCCGGGCACGGCGCTGATGTTCGTGCTGGGTCTGTATCCGCAGCTCGTGCTGGGCGCGGTGGACGCGACCGTCGTGAAGATGGTGCAACAACTGAATTTTTAACCACGGATGAACGTGAGCCAAGAGCGAATAGTCGGCACCCATAGAATGAGCCTGGCAAGAAAGGTGAAGCTCGTTGTTGGCTTGGTTGTAATCGCTGGTGCGGCGATGTTTTGGGTGTTTCGTTCGGCGGAGCCAACCTATCAGGGCAAAAGACTGAGTGCCTGGCTCGAAGATTTTGACAAGCCGTTCTCGACAACATTCCTCGTGTCATTTCAGGACATGCCGGAAGACGCATTGGAAGCGGTGCGGCAGATCGGGGTTGTTGCGTTGCCGACGCTTCTGACCCAGATACAGGCCAAGGATTCGGCACCTGTTGAGAAGTTCTATGAACTCTGGGACAAGCAATCGTTCATCAAGTTTCGTTCTACACCAGCCGTCGTGAAGCAACGCCGTGCTTCCATCGCGCTTGCGGCCCTAGGGCCGAAGGCGCTGCCAGCGCTGCCACACTTGGAGAGGATGCTTTCCGATGAGCACACAGTTAAGCCTGCCTCGCTAGCCATCGCATACATGGGGCCTGAAGGTGTGCGCGCATTGACGAACGCTTTAAGCAGCACAAATCCAGTCATTCGCCGCGAGTGCATGGAGGCATTGAGTGGCGTTCCATCTGGAGGCGCGGTGGCAATACCGGTGCTGATCGCTTCGCTTCGAGATCAGGACGTGTTGATTCAAGGCAGGGCGGCTCTGGCCCTGGCCGCCATTCGTGACGAACCATCCATGGCCATCCCGGCTTTGACTGAAATGCTGGCCGAGACCAACTCAGCCCGTCGTGAGGGAGTTATGGCTCTCGGACAGTATGGGCCGTTGGCAAAGCAGGCCGTTCCCAAATTGTTGGACTTTCTCGCCACTGAGGATTCCATGACGCGGATGTCCGCGTGGAATGCCTTGAAGCGAATCGGTGCGGAAACCAATGCCATCATCATGGCTCTCACCAATGCTTTGACGAACCGGGACATCATGGTTCGATTGTTTGCGATCAACGCGCTTGCTGGGTTTGGGCAAACAGCGTCGAACGCCGTCCCCGCCCTGGTGTTCTGTTTCAATGATCCAGTTTTCGTGATTCAAAGCGCCGCCTCAAATGCGCTTGTGAACATTGATTCAGAATTCACTAGGCGATTGAGTCCGACAAACCCTGTTCCACAGCGATAACCGATGCTGGCCTGGACCATATACATTTCGTTGCTCGGCGCGCTGGTGCTGATGCTCCTGCCGCGCGAGGACGCACGGACGGCGCGCAAGTTGGCGTTGTTCTCGGAAATCGCCGAAGCAGGGGTTGAATGGTGGAACGCCCGCCCTCACCCCGGCCCTCTCCCCCGGGGAGAGGGAACAGCGGTCGGGCGCGCTTTCTTTTTCGGCCATGCGTCCGGCCCGTCCAGTCGCAGGTATTTGAGTGGGACGGCGCACGGTTCTCCCTCTCCTGGGGGAGAGGGCCGGGGTGAGGGCGGGCGTCACACACTTTGTTTCGGGATGACACGCGCCTTGGCGTGCGGTGACTGGTCACCGCTTTCCGCAGGCGACTGGTCGCCGTCAACGGCCCGGCGCGTTGGCTTTGCTTGCGGCTGTCGCAGCGCGAAGCGTGAGGTGTCCGTTGTTCGTCGAGCTGCTGGACGCGGCTCTGCTTTGGCGACAAGTCGCCAAAGCGGTGAATGCGGTGACAAGTCACCGCACTCCAAAGCAGGCTGCGGCAGGTCGCAGCACTCCCAATTCTGATCATGCTGGCCTGGACCATATACATCTCGTTCGCTGGCGTGCTGGTGCTGATGCTCCTGCCGCGCGAGGACGCACGGACGGCGCGCGGCGTGGCGTTGCTCACGGCCATCGCCGGGTTTGCGGTGGCGCTGTTCGGGGCGATGCAACAGGGCAATCCGGGTGAAATTGCGACCATCACCAAGTGCGCGTGGATTCCGTCGCTGGGGGCGAATTACCATCTGGCGGCGGATGGCATCAGCCTGACGCTGGTGGTGCTGACGGGGTTGGCGGCCATCGCGGGCATTCTGTTTTCGTGGAACATCGAGAAGCGGACGAAGGAGTTTTTCGCGTTTTACCTCGCGCTGATTGGCGGCGTGTATGGGGTGTTCCTGAGCTTCGATCTGCTGCTGCTGTTCGTGTTCTATGAGTTGACGATCATCCCGAAGTATTTCCTCATCGCGCGCTGGGGCAGCACAAGGAAGGAATACGGGGCGATGAAGCTGGCGTTGTATTCGTTCGTCGGCAGCCATCTGGTGCTCATCGGCCTGATTGCAGCATGGGTGGTGGCGAAGGGGCAGCTCGGTCAGGCGTCGCTGGACTTGGTGGAATTGTCGAAGGTGCAGTTCCCGATTGGGTTCCAGAAGTGGGCGTTCCCGCTGGTGTTCGTGGGCTTTGGAATTCTCGCGGGCCTGTGGCCGTTCCACACATGGGCGCCCACGGGTCACGTCGCGGCGCCGACGGCGGGTTCGATGTTGCTGGCGGGCGTGGTGATGAAGCTGGGCGCTTACGGCTGTTTGCGCGTGGCGATGGTGCTGTTCCCGGACGGCGCGGCGATGTGGAGCACGGAGATTGCGACGCTGGCGGTGATCGGCATCGTGTATGGCGCGGGCGTGGCGCTGGTGCAGAAGGATTTTAAATTTGTCATCGGCTACTCCAGTGTGAGCCACATGGGCTTTGTGCTGCTCGGCCTGGCGACGTTGAACACGGTTGGCCTGAGCGGCGCGGTGTTGCAGATGTTTTCGCATGGCATCATCGCGGGGCTGCTGTTCGCGGTGGTGGGGCGGATGTTGTATGACCGGACGCATACGCGCGATTTCACCGAACTGGAGTTCATGGGCCTGAGCCGGAAGCTGCCGTTTGCGGCGGTGACGTTTGTCATCGCGGGCGTGGCTTCGATGGGGTTGCCGGGCTTCAGCGGGTTTGTGGCGGAACTCCAGGTGCTCATGGGCGCGTGGCAGGCGTTTCCGACGGCGGCGGTGCTGGCGGGCGTGGGCATTGTGGTGGGCGTGGCTTACACGTTGCGCGCGGTGCAAAGAGGGTTTTATGCGGATGGGGATAGGACGAATGGGACGCATGAGACGGATCAGCATGCGATGGAGCCGATAACTGTTCCGGAGCGCATTGGTGCGGCGATGTTGATAGCCACGTCATTAATGATTGGGTTGTGCCCGAGTCTTTTGCTCAACTGGATTGAGCCGTGTCTGAATTCGCCGCTGTTCCAGCGGTTGCTGGCGAAAGGAGGTGCGCTGTGAACTATCTCCAGATTCTTCAACTGGCCGCGCCGGAGACGGTGGTGGTGATCACGGCGTTGGTGGTGCTGGCGGCGGACCTGCTGGCGTTGCGCGAGCAGCCGGTGCGCATCCGGTTCGGGCTGGGAGCGGCCATTGCCAGTGTGGGGTGCTTGCTGGCCATCTTTCTGGCGGTGGGGCGGCATGACCATGTGAACATTGCGAATGGCACGTTCGTGGTGGATTCGCTGACGAACGTGGTGAAGGCGGCCATCCTCGGGCTGACGATTTTCACGCTGGTGCTTTCGACCTCGAGCAAGTTCACCGAACACGTCGGGGAATACCTTGCACTCATCCTGCTGGCGACGGTCGGCATGATGTTTCTCGTGAGCGCGGAGGATTTGCTGATGATCTTCATCTCGCTGGAGCTGCTCAGTCTCTCGCTCTATGTGTTGACGGCGTTCAACAAGCGGAACATCAGGGCGGCGGAGGCGGCGTTGAAATACTTTCTGTTCGGCGGCATGGCGGCGGCGTTCACGTTGTTCGGAATGAGCCTGTTGTATGGCATGTCCGGTTCGACGAACCTGCCGGAGATCGCGAAGGGGCTGGCGGGCAAAGGTCTCGACCCGCTGCTGATCGTGGCGATTGTGACCACGGTGATCGGCTTTGGTTTCAAGGTGGCGGCGGTGCCGTTCCATCTGTGGGCGCCGGATGCGTATGAGGGCGCGCCCACGCCGAGCGCGGCATTCATCGCGACGGGTTCCAAGGTGGCGAGCTTCTTCATTCTGGCGAAGGTCATGATGATCGGCTTCGCGGGGGCGGAAGGCAGCGGGGTATGGCGCGGTTTCATTTCGGGCTGGATGCCGGCGGTGGCGGTGGTGGCGGCGCTTTCGATGGTCCTGGGGAATTTGACAGCCATTGTGCAAACGAGCGTGAAACGGCTGCTGGCGTATTCAGCCATCGCCCATGCGGGTTACATGCTGCTGGGAGTGCTGGCGAACACGGAGACAAGTCAGGCGTCGTTGTTGTTCTACGTCATCACCTACGCGGTGACGACGCTCGGCGCGTTCGGCGTGGTGCAGGTGGTGGAGGAGGCGACGGGGAGTGATGCCCTCGAGAGCTTCGCCGGGTTGAGCCGGCGGGCGCCGGTGTTGTCGCTGTGTTTGCTGGTGTTCTTGCTGTCGCTGGCTGGCATTCCGCCGCTGGCGGGGTTCATCGGGAAATTCTTCGTGTTCAGCGCGGTGGTGGGCGCAGAGGCGAAGCATCTTGGGCTGCTCTGGCTGGTGGTGCTGGCCATCGCGATGAGTGCGGTGTCGTTTTACTATTATCTGCGGGTGCTCAAGGCGGCGTATGTGACGGATAGGACGAATGGGGCCGATGGGACGGATGTCATCAAGGTGCCGGTGGCGATGCTGGCGGTGTTGGTGGTGTTGGCGGTGTTGGTGGTGGTCATGGGGTGCGCGCCCGCGGGATTGATGGAGTTGTTGAGCGGCGCACCGGGGCACTGACGGCTGGCGGGATTTCGGCTCGTTTTTTTGACGGGCACGCTTACCCTTGCCGCTGTGAAAACTTCCGCGTTCGGGCTGGCGCCTCGTGTTGCCTTCACCCTTTTTCTGTTTGGCGGCCTGGGCGCCACCGTCAGGGCGCAGACCCCGGCGTTGCCTGCCCCGACCTGGGAGTATCTGGGAGCAGTTGCCCAGCAGCGCGGCGGCCCGGAGCGTTGGGTGACGCCCCAACAGGGCGGCGTGTTCCGGGTCAATCACGCGCAACTGACGTCCACGTTGAGCGAGGTGGTCGCCGCCGAGCCCGCGCACATCGCCGCTGTGGGGCGCGTCCTCGAGGTGCCGATGCCGGAGGGGCGGACGGCGCGGTTTCGGATTGTGGAGACGCCGGTGATGGCACCCGAATTGGCGGCGCAGTTCCCGGACATCAAGACCTATGCGGGTGAGGGCATTGACGATCCCGAGGCCACCGCGCGCTTTGATGTAACGCCGGCTGGATTTCACGCGCAAATTCTTTCGCCCCACGGCGCGGTGTATGTGGACCCGGCGTTCCGGGGCGACCCCGGCCACGTCGTGAGCTACCACAAGCGGGACCACCAGCAATTTGCGGGTGAGTTTGAATGCACGGTGCTGCGCGAGGCGGTGGCGGGCGGCGGTGGCGCGGCGCAAAAGACGCAGTCCGGGCCGACCTTGCGGACGTTCCGGCTGGCCTGCGCGGCGACGGGGGAATACACGCAGTTTCACGGCGGCACGGTGGCGCTGGGGCAGGCGGCCATTGTCACGGCGATCAACCGCGTCAACGGCATCTTCGAGAAGGAGCTGGCCGTGCGGCTGGTGCTGGTGGGCAACAATTCGCTGCTGGTTTACACCAATCCGGCGACCGATCCCTACACCAACGAGGACGGGAATGCCATGCTGGGGCAGAACCAATCCACCGTGGACGCGGTCATCGGCAGCGCGAATTACGACATCGGCCACGTGTTCAGCACGGGGGGCGGCGGTGTGGCGACGTTGGGAAGCGTTTGCAACAACTCCGTTAAGGCGCGTGGCGTAACCGGGAATTCCTCGCCCACCGGCGACAGCTTCTGGGTGGACTACGTGGCGCATGAACTGGGCCATCAATTCGGCGCGAACCACACCTTCAACGCGACGAGCGGGAACTGCGGCGGCGGCAATCGGAACGCTTCGACCGCCTACGAACCGGGCAGCGGCTCGACCATCATGGCCTACGCGGGCATTTGCTCGCCGAACAACCTGCAGTCCCTGGGTGACGCCTATTTCCACACGGCGAGCCTGGACGAGATCCAGAACTTTCTCGCCGGCGTCAGTTGTGCCGCCAATTCGGCCACGGGCAACAGCGCCCCGGTGGTGAGCGCGGGCGGGCCTTACACCATTCCGGCGGCGACGCCGTTTTTCCTGACCGCGAGCGCCGTGGACCCGAACGGGGATGCGCTCACTTATTGTTGGGAGCAGCGGGATCTCGGGGCGGCGGCCAGTTTGACGGGCGCCGACAGCGGCAGCGGGCCGTTGTTTCGCTCCTTCCCGCCGACGAACCATCCCACGCGGTTCTTTCCGCGCGTGGCCAGCGTGCTGGCGAACACCAACTGGAATCAGGAGGTGCTACCCACCACCACGCGGACGCTCAACTTCCGCGTGACGGTGCGCGACAACCGCGCGGCGGGCGGCGGCGTGGCGGATGCCGACACCGTGGTCAACGTCATCAACACCGGCGCGCCGTTTCGCGTCACCTCGCCCAACACCGCCATCGTCTGGTCCAACACGCACACGGTGACGTGGAATGTCGCGGGCACGGCTTCCGCGCCGATCAACGTGGCCAACGTCAACATCTTCCTCTCCACCGATGGCGGGCAGACCTGGCCGCACTGGATTGCCACCAACGCGCCCAACACCGGGTCGCACACGATCAACGTGCGGGGATTGGTTTCAACGCAGGCCCGCATCAAGGTCGAGGCGGCGGGGAGCATTTTTTACGACGTGTCGGATGCGAATTTCACGATCATCACGATTGCCCCGGAGCTGACCAACGGCCCGGTCACGGTGCTGGCCGAAAGCTGTGTCCCCACCAATGGCGTGGTGGACCCCTACGAAACCGTGACGGTCAACTGGGCCATCGCCAACACCGGCAATGACGCCACGACGAACCTCGTGGCCACGTTGCTGGCGACCAACGGCGTTTATTTCCCGAGCGGCCCGCAAAATTACGGCGTCATCCCGCCGGGCGGCGTGGTGGCGCGGCCGTTCACGTTCACCGCGGGCGGGCCGTGCGGCGGGGCGGTGACGGGCGTGGTGCAACTGGCCGACGGCCCGGCCCATTTCGGGACGCGCAGCCGCGTGTTCAACCTCGGCACGTCCTCGGTCAGTGTCGTCACCCAGGTGTTCAACAGCGCCTCAGTGGTCAGCATTCCCTCCAGCGGGACCGCGACGCCGTATCCCTCGGTGATCAACGTGGCGGGCGTGACGAATCCGGTCACCAGGCTGACGGTTTCGCTAAACGGGCTGACGCACACCTACGTCGAGGACGTCTTCGCGTTGCTGGCCGCGCCGAATGGCGGGCGCACCATGCTGATGAGTTATGCCTACACCGGGGCGGTCAGCGGAGTCACCCTGACCTTCGACGACCAGGCGGCAAACCTGGTCCCCTACAGCGGCGGCATTCCCTCGGGCACGTATTTGCCCACGGACTACTACTTCGGGGAGGCGGGACCCTACAGCCTGCCGGCACCCGCGCCCGGCTGGCCATACGGCAACCAACTGGCCCCGCTGGCGACCTCTCCGAATGGGACGTGGGGGCTGTATGTCTTTGACCTTGCAACCCCCGACGTCGGCACGCTGGCCGGTTGGACCCTGCGGTTCGTCACCACGGCGACGAACAAGACCTGCTGCGCGACGCTGCCCGCGCCCACCTTTACCAGCACCACCTGGTCAAACGGCGTGGCGCACCTGACCTGGGCGGCGGTGCCCGGGCCGAATTACCAGGTGCAGTTCCGCACCAATCTGGCGTCCGGCTCGTGGCAGAACCTCGGCGCGCCGGTGCCCGGCACCAACGCGCTTCTCAGCATCACCAACGCGGTCTCCGGCGTGCCCATGCGTTTTTACCGCATCCTGGTGCAACCCTGACGCGGGAGACCCGTCGTTGAAGGCCCAGCAAGGTGGGCGGGCGCGGCTTGAATCGCGGGTTTGCAATCCAACCGGGGTTCGGCTAGACCGCCCGAGAAGATTCGCATCCCGACCTTACCATGAACGCTCCCGTTTTTTCGCCCCGGCTTTGGAATGTCGGCTGGTTGCTCCTCCTGGGTGCCACCGCTGTGCTGGCCCAGCCTTCGAGCGGCTGGCTGCCGCTGCGGGAAGCACCCGCCTCCCGGGCCGGAGTCGAGCGTTGGGTGACCCCGGCGGGCGGCGCGCTGTTCGCCTGGGATGCGGTTGCTTTTCGCGGCGCTCTGGGCGTGGCGCCGGTGGGTGAGCCTTGGCAGGCGCGGACGGCGGGGGTGTTGATGCCGGTGCCGATGCCCGAGGGCACAGTGCGCTGGTTCCGCGTGGTCGAGGCCGCCATCATGGAGCCGGGCTTGGCGGCGAAGTTTCCGGAAATCAAAACTTACGCCGGCGAGGCGGTGGATGATCCGGCCACGACGTTGCGGGCGGATGTGACTCCGGCGGGGTTTCATGCCCAGGTGCTCGGCCCCGGCGGAGCGGTTTATGTGGACCCGGCCTATCGCGGGGACACGGAATTTTATGTCAGCTACCGGCGCGCGGATCAGGCGCGGGAGGCGGAAGCGTTCCAATGTCTGGTGCCCGGCGGCGAAGCTGTCCCCGGGGCCGTGCCGCGCGCCGCGGGCGAGCGCACCCTGTTTGGGGCGACGCTGCGGACCTACCGGCTGGCGTGCGCGGCGACGGGGGAATACACCCAGTTCCATGGCGGCACGGTGGCGCTGGGGCAGGCGGCCATCGTCACCGCCATTAACCGCATCAACGGCATCTACGAGCGGGAAATCGCGGTGCGCCTGATCCTGGTGGCCAACAATGACCTGTTGGTGTTCACCAGCCCGGGCAGCGACCCCTACACGAACGACGACGGGTTCACCATGCTCGGGCAGAACCAGACGACGGTGAACAACATTATCGGCCCGGCCAATTACGACATCGGGCATGTCTTCAGCACGGGCGGCGGCGGCGTGGCGTCGCTGGGCAGCGTGTGCAGCAACGCGCGCAAGGCGCAGGGCGTGACGGGCAGTTCGTCGCCCACGGGGGACAGCTTTTGGGTGGATTATGTGGCGCATGAACTGGGCCACCAATTCGGGGCCAACCACACGTTCAACAGCACCTCCGGTTCCTGTGGCGGAGGCAACCGCAACGCCTCGACCGCCACCGAGCCGGGCAGCGGCTCAACGATCATGGCCTACGCGGGCATTTGCGCGCCGAACAATCTCCAGCCCAACAGCGACGCCTATTTTCACGCCAGCAACCTGGCCGAGATTTTCGCGTTCCTCAACGGCGGCGGCGGCGCCTGCGCGGCCAACGTGCCCACCGGCAACGCCGCCCCCGGCGTGGACGCCGGACCGGCTTACGTCATTCCGGCGCGGACGCCCTTCGCCCTGACCGCCACCGCCGCCGACCCGAACGGCGACGCGCTGACCTACTGCTGGGAACAGATGGACATTGGCCCCGCCCAGGCCTTGAACGATCCCGACAACGGGGCCAGCCCCCTGTTCCGCACGTTTTCTCCCACCAACAGCCCGACCCGGTTTTTCCCGCGCCTGGGCAGCGTCCTGGCCAACACCAACTGGAACCAGGAAAAGCTGCCCGGGTTGAACCGCACGATGAAATTCCGCGTGACCGTCCGCGACAACCGCGCGGGCGGCGGCGGCGTGGCGGACGCCGACACGACCGTCACGGTGGTGAGCAATGCCGGGCCGTTCGTGGTGACCGCGCCCAACACGGCCGTCACCTGGTCCAACGTCCAGACGGTGACCTGGGACGTGGCGGGCACGGCAGCGGCACCCGTCAACACGGCGGGGGTGAACATTTACCTCTCCACCAACGGGGGCCTGGAGTTTCCTTTTCTGCTGGCCAGCAACGCGCCCAACACCGGCGCCGCCGAGGTGACGTTGCCACCGCTGACCTCCACCCGGTCCCGCATCAAAGTGGAGGGCGCGGGGAATGTGTTCTACGACGTGTCCGACGTGAACTTCACCGTGGTGCCGGGCCTGCCGATTCCGCTCGTGGTCGTCGAGCGCGGCGCCGTGCTGCTCGAATCCTGCCCGCCCGGCAACCAGAACGTGGACCCCGGCGAGACGGTCACGATGGAACTGCGCTTCCGCAACATCGGCCTCGCCGCCACGACCAATCTCGTCGCCACCCTGCTGGCCACCAACGGGGTGCTCGCGCCCGGCCCGGCGCAAACTCTCGGAGTGATCGCGCCGGGCGCCAGCCTCACCCGCGCCTTCACCTTCACCGCGTCCGGCCCCTGTTCCAGCAACGTCAACGCGCGGGTCCGGCTCACGGACAACGCCGCCGGGCTGGGGCAGCCGACCGTGCCGATTCCCCTCGGCAGCCCCGTGGTGGTCACCCAGCACTTCACCAGCACCGCGCCGATCACCATCAACACGTTCGGCCCCGCGTTGCCGTATCCCGGCAAGGTCAACGTGGCCGGGGTCGCGGGGAACGTCATCAAGACCATCATTCGGCTCAACGGCCTGTCGCATACCCGCGTCTCGGACATTGCCGTGCTGGCCGAAGGCCCCGCCGGGCAGACCGTCATGTTGCTCGGCTATCCGGGGGCCGCCACCGCCAGCGGGGCCGAACTGGTGTTTGACGATGACGCCACCGGTCCCGTGCCCGGCGGCGGCGGCACGCTGCCCTCCGGCACCTGGCTGCCCACCGACAACAGCGCGCCACCGCTGGCGGCACCGGCTCCGGCGGGACCCTACGGTTCCAGTGTCAAAGCCCTCGGGGCCACCCCGAACGGCGAGTGGAAACTCTACGTGCAGGATTTCCTGAGTCCGCGAGGCGGTTCGCTTCCGGGGGGATGGACGGTGACGTTGGTGACCTCGAACCGGGTCTGCTGCACGGCGTTTCCGCCGCCCACGCTGGCGGCCACCACCGTGTCCGGCAACGCCGCTCAATTGCGCTGGCTCACCTTGCCCGGAGTGAACTACCAGGTGGAATTCCGCACCAATCTTGTGCTGGGGGCCTGGGCCAACCTCGGCCCGGTCATCACCGGCGCGGGGGGCGAAACCAATTTCACCGACCCGTCCGCCTCCTCGCCGGAGCGCTACTATCGCGTTCGGCTGGTGCCGTGAGGCGGCCTGGTGCCGGGAGCGGGACAAACGGGCCGGGACGCATTGCGCAACGGCGGCCCGGGGGCGATACTCGCCGCCATGAACCGCTCCCGTCCGCTCAATTCGGTGGCCAGGGCGCCCGCCGTCGGCTTGGTCCTCGGTGCCCTGCTTTCAGCGCTCACGGGCTGCCGTGACCCGGCTGCGGACACCTCCGGTCTGTCGCCATCCGCGAACCCGCCGGAAAGCGTCGCAACCGACTGGCCGGAGTTCCGGGGGAATCCCGCGTTGACCGGTGTGGCCCCGGGCGAACTGCGCCTGCCGCTGCGGCTGCGCTGGTCGTTCAAAACCGGCGGGCCGGTCAAATCCTCGGCGGTCGTGGCCGACGGTCGCGTGTTCATCGGCTCGGATGATCAGCACATCTACGCACTCGACCTGAAAACCGGCGCCAAAGTCTGGTCCTTCAAGACCGGCGGCCCGGTGGAAGCGCCGCCGCTCCTGCTCGGCGGGCGCGTCATCGTGGGCGCGGGCGACGGCCAGTTGCACGCGCTCGGCGCGGCGGATGGCCAGCCGCACTGGAGCTATGCGACGGGCGACAAGATTCTCGCGGCGGCGAACTGGTTCGTGCGGGACGGCGTGACGAACGTGCTCGCGGGCAGTTACGACTACCGGCTGCATTGCGTGGATTTTGCGACCGGGCGGAGCAACTGGGTTTATGAGACGGGCAACTACATCAACGGCGCGCCCGCCATCGCCGATGGGCGCGCCTGGGTGGGCGGGTGCGACGCAGTGCTGCACGGCGTGAACCTGGCGAACGGCGCGCGGCTGGCCGAGATTCCGGCGGGGGCGTATGTGGCGGCGTCCGTGGCGCTGGCGGACGGACGGGCGTATTACGGCCATTATGAAAGCCGCTTCCTCGCGGTGGACCTGGCGCGCGGCGAACCGGCGTGGACGTTTCGCGACCGCAGCTTTCCCTACATGTCGGCGGCGGCGGTGACGGCGGACCGGGTGCTGTTTGGCGGGCGCGACAAACGGCTGCATTGCCTGAACCGCGCCGATGGCCGCGTGATCTGGCAGTTTGCCACGCGCGGCAAGGTGGACAGTTCGCCCGTCGTCGTGGGGGACAAGGTGGTGGTCGGCTCCGATGATGGCCGGTTGTATGTTGTCGCCCTGGCGGACGGGAGCGAGCTGTGGTCTTACGAAATGGGCCGGGCCGTGGGCGGCTCGTCCCCCGCCATTGCCGCCGGGCACGTCATCATCGGCAACGAGGATGGCTGCGTGTATGCCTTCGGCCCGGCGCCGGAGTGAAGCCGTCGGGAGAATTCTGCTTGCCTCCGGCGCGGCCAGCGTGGATTTGAAGCGGTGGCAGCCCGGGAACCGCTTCCGAAGCCTGCCGTGCAACGCCAACCAAACTGAAGCTCATCCCCATGACCCGTTTAATGACGTCGGTTTCGCTGCTGGCCGTCGGCCTGGCTGCCATGCCCTTGCGCGCGGCGGAGAACGAAGTTGAAACCCTGCGCCGCCAGTTGGGCGAATTGCAGGCGCAGTTCGAGCGCTCGATGCGCCAGCAACGCGAGCAAATCGAGGCGCTCCAACGCCAGCTCGACGCCCTCCAAAGGCCCGCCGCGACCCCGGTGGCCGAAGCCCCGTCCGGCGCCGTTGCGCCCGCCGCCCGCCCGGCGGCCGAGCCGCAGCGTGCGTGGCGGCCCACGGATCCCATCCGCATCGGTTCCGGCACCGCTTATGCCGACGTGGGCGTAGTGGCGACGTTTGCCGTGGGTGGCTCGACGGCGGAGGACATCGAGGGCGGCACCCAGTTGGGCGGACACGATCCGAACCAGCGCGGGTTCACCGTGCAGAACGTCGAGTTGAACCTCCAGGGTGCGGTGGACCCTTATTTTCGCGGCACGGTGAACCTGCTCTTCCAGTTGGACTCCGGCGGTGAATCGTTCACCGAGCTGGAGGAGGCGTGGCTGGAGACCATCGCGCTGCCGGCCAACCTGCAACTCCGCGTCGGCCAGTTCCTGAGCGAGTTTGGCCGCATCAACACGCAGCACCCGCACCAATGGGGCTTCGTGGATGTGCCGCTGGTGGCGGGCCGGTTCCTCGGCCCGGACGGGTTGCGCAATCCGGGCGCGCGGCTGTCATGGCTGGCGCCGACGCCGTTCTACTCGGAACTCTTTTTGGGGGTGCAAAACAGCCAGGGCGAAACGGCGGCGGGTTTTCGCGGCGGCGAGGATCACCACGGCGGGGACGCGGGGGAACTGCCCTTCGGCTTCCGGCATGCGGACAACGACCGGGGCGTGCATTCGGCGGGCGACCTGCTGTTCACGCCGCGCTGGGCGACGTCGTTCGAGGTGACGCAGAATCAGACTTTGCTGGCGGGCGTCTCGGCGGCGTTTGGCCCGAACGCCTCGGGCGAAAGCGGCGACACCCGCACGGAGATTTACGGCGTGGACCTGACGTGGAAATGGAAGTCCCCCAACCACCAGCGCGGCTTCCCGTTCGTGGCGTGGCAGACGGAGGCGATGTTGCGGCGTTACGAACTCGGAGAGTTCGACTGGGCTGAAGTGGCGGCGGGCGAACCGCGCGTGGTGGATGCGGGAGCTGCGCCGGCAGTGCTCGCCGCGGAACGCGTGAAGGACTGGGGCCTTTACAGCCAGTTGTTGTGGGGGTTCAAGCCGGGTTGGGTGGCCGGGCTGCGCGCCGATTATCTGACCAGCGAACGCGCCGCCTACGAACAGGCCGGCCTGTTCTGGGACGACGGCAGCGGCACATTGACGCCGCTGGGCCGCGACCCGCAGCGCGACCGCCGCTGGCGGCTCTCGCCCAACCTGACGTGGTATCCGAGCGAGTTCTCGAAAATCCGGCTGCAATACAATTTCGACGACCGGCGCGAACTGGGCGAGGACCACTCGGTGTGGCTGCAGTTCGAGTTCCTGCTGGGGGCGCACGCGGCGCACAAGTTCTGAAGCGGGAAACGTGACGCGTGAGCCAGCCCATGCGGGCAAAACGAACATGAGCGCGAAGCAATCCGGCGGGTGGTGGCCGGGGGCCGTTGTGGCGCTGGCGCTGGGCGCGGCGCCGGCGGGGGCGCAGTTGAACGTCGTCGCGACCACGCCGGATCTGGCGGCGATCGCGCGGGTGGTGGGCGGGACAAACCTCAACCTGACCACGCTGGCGCGGCCCACGGAGGACCCGCATTTTGTCGAGCCGCGGCCGAGCTTCATCGTGAAGCTGAACCAGGCGGACGCGCTGATTCACGGCGGCGTGGACCTCGAAGCCGGCTGGCTCAAGCCGCTGATCGGCGGCACGCGCAATCCGCGCATCGTTTCCGCCGCGCGCGGCAACGTGCGCTGCTGCGAGGGTGTGACCCTGCGCGAGGTGCCGGCGGAACTGGACCGCAGCCAGGGGGACATTCACGCGGGCGGCAATCCGCATTACCTCACGGACCCGGCCAACGCGCGCATCGTGGCCAAGCATCTGGCGGAGGCCTTCACGGAGCTGGATCCGAGGCACGCGGCCGCCTATGCCACCAACGCGGCGCGGTTCATCGCCGACCTGGACGCGCGGCTGCCGCAGTGGGAGGCAAAGCTCGCGCCGTTTCGCGGACGACATCTGGTGGCCTACCACAATTCGTGGCCCTACTTCGCCGCGCGGTTCGGGTTGAACATCGAAATCTTCCTCGAACCCAAGCCCGGCATTCCGCCGTCGCCCGCGCATCTCGCGGCGGTGATGACGCGGATGAGGGATACCGGCGCGCGCGTCATCATCGTGGACCCGTATTTGAACCGGCGGACGGCGGAGACGGTGGCCCGCCGGACGGGCGGACGGGTGGTGGACGTGGCCCAATTTCCCGGCGGCGTGAAGGGCACCGAAGCCGGGTATCTCGAATTGATGGATTACCTCGTGAACACGCTTGCCCGGGCGCTGGCGGAAACCGCCGGAGACGCGCCATGAGCGGCAGCGCGGACCTCATCCCGGGCTGGAACGAATGGTTCAGCGTGATGGGCTGGCCGCTGGTGGCGTGTCTGGTGTTGCCCGGCATCCTGGTCTATTACGGCCTGCACATCATCCGGCGCGAAGTCATCTTCGTTGACCTGGCGCTGGCGCAGGTGGCCACGCTCGGCACCTGTGTCTGCCTGTTCCTCGGCCACGAAGCGGATGAATGGCATGGCTATGCGTGGTCGCTGGGCTTCACCCTGGCGGGGGCGTTGCTCTTCACTTTTACCCGCTCGGGGCGGGGCGCGCGGGTGCCGCAGGAGGCGCTCATCGGCATCGTATATGTCGTGGCCGCCGCCGCCGGCATCCTGCTGTTGAGCAAAAGCCCGCACGGCAAGGAAGAGTTGCAACGCACGCTCGTGGGCGACCTGTTGACCGTCTCGCCGGGGCAGATTGGGCGCGTGGCAGCGTTGTTCGCGCTGATCGGGCTGGCGCACTTCATTTTCCGGCGGCAGTTCATCGCTTTGTCCTTCGCGCCCGAGACCGCGGTGCGGCAGGGCTTGCGGCTGCGCGCGTGGGATTTTTTTTTCTACGCCATGTTCGGCCTGGTGGTGACGAGCTATGTGCAGGTGGGCGGCGTGCTGCTGACGTTTTCGTATCTCATCGTCCCGGCGGTATGCGCGAATTACCTCGCGCGCGGCCTGCTGGTGATGCTCGGCGTGGGCTGGGGGGTGGCGACGCTGGGCGGGTTGGGCGGCCTGGCGGCGGCTTACCGGCTGGACCTGCCGACCGGCGCGGCGGTGGTATGCGTCCTGGGCCTGTTGCTGCTGGGGGTCGCCACGGTGACGCGCTGGGGATGGCGGGGAAGGTGAGTCGTCCACGGCCCGCGCTTTCCTCGTTGTCTGGCGGCTCCGCCGGCACCGGGACGCCGCTGCGCGTGGTGGCCGGCCCAAAAAAAGCCCGCCATTGCTGGCGGGCTGAAAGCATCCCCACCCGTGCCGTGTGCAACAGTTCCTTTGAACTGCTTGGGTCTAAAATGGAACGCGCCGGTGGAATTTCGACTTCCAATGAAGGCCTGTCGGCCATCAACCGAGCGGGTGTCCCATGTCTGCAATTTACGGTCAAAGGACGTGGTTTCCAATCACGAGCGCAGGCAGGGAAATTGTCAAAAGAGCGGCGCGATTCCGGCAGTCCTTCTTTTTCGCGCTGACGGTGCCAACTCTCGGCTTTCCCGCCGTCCGGCTCAAGAAAATTTTCGCCGCCGCAAAAAATCCCCCCGGATTCCAGCCCGAAAAATCTGGCCTCCAGCGGTGTCCGGGGGAAACTCCGCGCATGAATGATGCCGCCGCGCCTGCGGGCGCCTCCGTTCCGGGCACGGACCGCCAACGCCCGTTTCACCTGCCGTTGGAGGGCTTCAAGGGCACCCCCGAGGAAATCGAGCGCCAGTGGTTCGAGCAGGTGTATCGGGGGCGCGGCGACGTGATGAAGCAGTTGACGGCGCGGGCGCTGGTGATCGGCATGTTGCTCGGGGCGGTGTTGTCGCTGACGAATCTTTACATCGGCCTGAAGGCGGGGTGGGGGTTCGGCGTGGCCATCACGGCGTGCATTTTGTCCTACGCGATCTGGACCACGCTGCTCAAAGTGCGGCTGGCGCGGACGCCGATGACGGTGCTGGAAAACAACTGCATGCAGTCGGCGGCGAGCGCGGCGGGTTACTCGACGGGCGGCACGCTGATCTCGGCGTTTGCCGCCTACATCATTTTGAACGGGCAGCCGTTGCCGTTCGGGCTGACGCTGGGCTGGGTGTTCTTCCTCGCGGTGCTTGGGGTGACGATGGCGGTGCCGATGAAGCGACAGATGATCAACATCGAGCAACTGCGCTTCCCCAGCGGCATCGCGGCGGCGGAGACCTTGCAGGCCTTGCATTCCCACGCGGGCAAGGGCCTGCGCGCGGCGAAGGCGCTGGGCCTCGCGGGCATCATCGCGGCGGTGGACAAGTTCTGGGCCGAAGGGCTGACGCTGTTGGGCAAGACGGCGGCGGCGTTTTCCAGCGCGTCGCTCTTGCAAAAACTGCACGAACTCATCCTCGGCTCCGGCACTTACAAGCTCATGGCTGGTCGCTCGCTGGTGATTTCGTGGGACATGATCTTTGTGGCGGCGGGGGCGCTGACGGGCCTGCGGGTGTGCGCCACGATGCTGGTGAGCGGAACGGTTTGCTGGGCCATTTTTGTGCCGGCATTGCAGGCGAACGGCGTCATCTCCCAGGCAGGCGGGTTCCGCGAGACGGTGCAATGGACGTTGTGGGGCGGCACGGCGTGCATGGTGACTTCCGGGCTGCTGTCGCTGGCCTTGCAATGGCGCACGACGGCGCGGGCATTTCACGGGCTGGGCGCGGTGTTTTCGCGGCGGCCCCCGGTGAAGAATTCACCCGAAAGCATCGAGACGCCGATGTCGTGGTTCCTGGCGGGGCAGTTGATTTCTTTGGTTGCGCTGGCGTGGCTGGCGCAGCGGTCGTTTGGGATGCCCTACTGGGAGAGCGCGCTGGCGGTGGGGCTGTCGTTTCTGCTGGCCGTGGTGGCGTGCCGGGTGACAGGCGAAACGGACACCACACCCATCGGGGCGATGGGCAAGGTGACGCAGCTCACTTTTGGCGCGGTCAGTCCCGGCAACGTCAACGTCAACCTCATGGCCGCGAACATCACCGCCGGCGCGGCCGGCTCGGCGGCGGATTTGCTGACCGATTTGAAGAGCGGCTACCTGCTGGGCGCGCATCCGCGGAAACAATTTCTCGCGCAGTTCTCCGGCATTTTCATCGGGACGATTGTGACGGTTTCGACGTTCCGGCTGCTCGTGCCGGATGCGTCCGCACTGGGCGGCGAAAAATTCCCCGCGCCCGCGGCGCAGACCTGGAGCGCGGTGGCGCAGGCATTGAGCCAGGGCATCGGCGCGCTCGAACCGGTCAAAAAGTGGTCCATCCTCTGGGGCGGCGTCCTGGGCATCCTGTTGAGCCTGCTGCCCAAGCTGTTTCCGCGCCGGGCCGCTTGGCTGCCGTCGGCGGCGGCGTGCGGGCTGGCTTGGGTGTTTCAATGGTATTACAGCGTGCTGTTCTTCCTGGGGGCGATCATCGGCTGGATCATCGAGCGCAAGTGGCCGGCGACGGCGAAGGAATTCACGTTCCCGGTGGCGTCGGGCATTATTGCGGGCGGTTCGCTGATGGGCGTGGCGCTGGTCTTCATGGAGAACGGGCCGGAGATTGTCCGGCAGTTTTTCCGTCGTTGATTGTTGAGCGGCAGGGGGTTGGGAATTGGGTTCAATTCCACGGCCCGGCGCGTTATAGTCCCCCCATGCTTCGCGTGCTTCACGCTGTGTGGCCGTGGCTCCAACCCGGAGGCCGGGGGTGATCCGCAGCCTTTTCCAGAGCGTTCCGCGGGAATCAAGACCGCGCCGGCAGGAAGTGGATCTGCGGCTGGTTCCGCTGGGTTTCGCCGCTGTGATCGCGGTGGGCGCGGCGTTGCTGGCGTTGCCGTGGACGCATCAGCCGGGCAAGGAACTGGGCACGCTGGACGCGGTGTTTCTGGCCACCTCGGCCACCTGCGTCACCGGCCTCGTCACGGTCAACGTCGCCGAGACCTTGAACACCTTTGGCCATCTGGTGCTGCTGGTCCTGATCCAACTGGGGGGCATCGGCATCGTGACGGCGGGCATGTTGCTGGCCCTGGCGGCGGGTCGCCGGTTGTCGCTGGCGGACGAGCAGACCATCCGTGCCACGTTGGGGCGGTTGCGGGAGGCCCGGCCCCGCGACGTATTCATCTATTCCTGCATCTTCGTCCTGTTGTTGGAACTGGCCGGGGCGGTCGCGATGTTTGTGGCGATGACACGCGTGGAGGTCGGGCGCGACCCGGGTGCGGTGGCCTGGGAGGCGGTGTTTCACTCGGTCAGCGCCTTCTGCAACGCCGGCATCTCCACCTACCCGGAGGGAATGATGCGGTGGCGGCACGCGCCTTTGGTGGTGCTGGTGGTGGCCCTGCTGATTGTGGCGGGCGGCATCGGGCTGATGACCTTGATCAACCTGCGCTACTATTACTTTTGGCGGCGGGATCCGCGACGGCGCGGGCGGCTGACGCTGGGCACGCGGCTGTGCATCGCCAGCGCGCTGCTCCTGCTCGTGGTGGGAACGGTGGCGGTCTGGGGCTTCGAGTGGGGCGATACGCTGCAGGGGCATCCGTGGCCGGAGCAATTGCTGTGGGCGTTTTTCCATTCCACTTCCGCCCGCACGGCCGGCTTCAATCTCGTGGACGTGGGGACCATGAACCCCGCGACGTTGCTCATCACCATCGGCCTGATGTTCATCGGGGGTGCCCCCGGCTCCACGGCCGGGGGGCTGAAAACAGTCACGGTGGTGGTCTTGCTGCTGACGGCGTGGTCGGCCTTGCGGCGGCGGGACGAGGTGGAATGCTGGGGGCGCCGGCTGCCGCCGCGGATTTCGTTCGTGGCAACGATGCTGCTGTTGTTCGCAGGGCTTACGATCGTGGCGGGCGTCGGGCTGTTGATGCTGACCGAGAACCAGCAGCCCGCCTCGCGGACGGCACACGGCTGGCTGGGGATTGTTTTCGAGGTGGTGTCCGCCTTTTGCACCACGGGCCTCAGCACCGGCGTGACGCCGCTTTTGACGCCCCCCGGCAAGGTGATTATCATCGCGCTCATGTTCACCGGGCGGCTCGCGCCGCTGTTGCTGGCGCTTTACCTGGTCCGCCCGCCGGAACGCCGGCCCGTGCGACCGCCGTTGGAGGAAGTGGCCCTCGGCTGAACCCCCTTTCGAAATTATGGCACAACGCATTGTCATCCTCGGCGCCGGCCGGTTCGGCGTGGACCTCGCCGCGCGGCTGTCGGAATTCGGCTGCGACGTTTTGCTCTGCGACAAAAACGCCGACCGCGTCGCCGACCTCAGCCAGGACGGCTACAACGCCGTCGAACTTGACGCCGAGGACGAGGGCGCGCTCAAGGAGGCCGGCGTGACCGAGGCCGACGCGGTCGTCGTCAGCATTGGCGAGAACATGCAGGGCAGCATTCTCACCACGCTGTTGTTGCGCGAACTCAAGGTCAAGCGCCTCATCTGCCGCGCGATGGACGCCAAGCACGCCACCGTGCTCGAGAAACTCGGCGCGGACCTCGTCATTCTTCCGTCCCGGGACATGGCCTACCGGCTGGCCGAGCGGTTGCGCGACAACGCCGGCAGCGACCGCCAGGAATTGTGCGGCGATTACCAGCTCGCGCAGGTCCGCGCCGGCCCGCCGTTGCATGGCCGCACCCTCGCCGAAGCCGCGTTGCGCGAAACCTACGGCGTGAACGTCGTCCTCGTCACCCGGCCCGGGCGGGGCGGCCGCACCGACGCGCTGGAACCCAGGCCCGACCTCCGGATGGCGCTGCACGACCTCCTCTTTGTTGCGGGGCTGCGCGAGAAGATCAACAAATTCGAGCGCGAGTGCGGCCTGCCCGAGTAGCGCGGCATGAAACCGCCCTCCGTCATGGTCGTGGCCGGCGAAGCCAGCGGCGACACCCTCGCGGCGGAACTCGTCGCCGCCCTGCGCCGTGAATGGACGGCGCGCAACGCGGACGCTTCCGCCGACGCCCAGCCCCTCCGCACCGGCCTCGAACCGCGCTTTTTCGGCGCCGGCGGGCCGCGCATGGCCGCGGCCGGCGTCGCGCTGGCGTTCGACCTTACCCGGCATTCGGTCATCGGATTGAGCGAGGCGGCGCGGCAGGTGTTCAAATTTCACCGCCTGTTGAACCGGTTGCTGCGGCTGGCCCGCGAACGACAGCCCGACCTGCTGGTGTGCGTGGATTTCCACGGCTTCAACGGACGGCTCGCCGCCGGCGTCCGCCGACTCGCCCGGCGGCGGCGCGGCGCGTTCAACAATTGGAGCCCCCGCATCGCGCAGTTTGTGTCGCCCCAAGTGTGGGCGTCACGTCCGGGCCGAGCCGCGCGCATGGCGGAAACACTGGACCTGTTGCTCGCCATTTTCCCCTTCGAGCCGGCCTGGTATGCGGCGCGCGTGCCGCAACTGCGCGTCGAGTTCGTCGGCCATCCGATGGTCGGACGATTCGCGTCGGCCGCCCGGCGCGCGGCGGATGCCCCCCCCGGCCCCATTGTTCTGCTGCCGGGCAGCCGGGCCGATGAAGTGCGGCGGCATCTGCCGCTTGTGGCGGAGACGGCGCGGCGCATCGCCGCGGCACGTCCGGGGTCGCGGTTCGTGGCGGTGGCCCCGGACCCGGCGCTGGGCGACGAACTGCGGGCAGGGTTGCGGTCCCTGGGGACCGCTGCGGCGGTCCAGGTGGGCGACATTCCGTCCGCGTTACGCGGCGCGGAACTGGCCCTCTCCAAAACGGGCACGGTGCTGATGGAATGCGCGTGGTTCGGCGTGCCGGCGGTGACGTTCTACAAAACCTCGTGGCCCACATATTGGATTGGCCGACGTATCATCCGGGTGAAGTGGATTTCGATGCCGAACATTCTCGCCAACGAACCATTGTTTCCCGAGTTCGTTCAGGCGGAGGCGACGGCGGAAAACCTCACGCGGGCCGCGCTGGAACTTTTGAGCGACGCCGCCCGGCGCGCGACGGTGCGGGCGCGGCTGGCGGAGGTCGTGGCCTCCCTCGGGCCGCCCGGCGCCTCGGAACGCGCGGCGCGTCACCTCGCGGATTTGCTGGCCGAACCGCCACGTTGACCCTTGCTGTTGGGGCCTTCAGCGAATGCCGCGCGCTGAAAGGGGGGCGCGCCACGGGCGACGCCGCCCCCATTTGCGTTGTCACCGGGGTTTGCGGCACCACAGGCTCTGTGGCTGAAATGAACCCGAACTCCGAAATCGAAATGGCCGTTCGGAGGCGAGGCAGCCGTGTGGCGGCAGGCCTCCTTGCCTGACGCTGCCAGCTTCGGAATTCGGGTTAAACGAAGTCCGAAAGCCGTCCGGCACCGTCAGCACGGGGGTTGGGGACGGCAATGGCGGGTTGGCAAAGCAAGAACCACGCGCGAAGCGCGTGGTATTGAATCTGTCCCCTTTAAGGTAATCCCTTTCGGGAAATCAGAGGTGCCCCCGCATTTGTCCCACCCGGCATGGCAAACAGGGGCATGAAAAAACTCTTCGCGTCAAAGGCACGAGTCGCCGACGCTGCTGGCCGCCGGTTTTCAGCTGCTTTCGCCGAGGCTTTCGGCCCGAGGCGGCCCGCCTTGCCCAAGCGCCGCGGGCACCGGCCACGCGTGCCGCTGGCCAAGGTGCTCCCGGCCCTGGTCTTCCATGGCATGAACGCCGCCGGCACTTTCGCCCAGCATTTCACCCAACTCTTCGCGGATGACTCCCTGGCCGACAGTTCGTTGAGTGAGCGCCGCACCCGTCTGCCCCGGGAGGTCTTTACCGAGTTGACCCGCCTGGGCCTGCCCCGAAGGCTTTCGGGGCAGGCGGCTGGTCGCTCTGGATGGCACGCAGTTCAGCCTGCCCCACACGCCGCCAATCAAAGCCACGGCGCGCAAGGCCAAAAGCCGTCGCGGTCGCGCTGCCTTTGCCAAGCTCACCACCCGGGTGCGGCTCGAACTGGGGCTGCACGGTCCGCTGGCCGCGCCATCGGCCGGGGCGGCCAGTCCGAATGGGCGCTGGCGCTGGAGTTGTTGGCGCAACTGCCGGCCCGCGCGCTGCTGTTGGCCCGCGCGCTCCTGGCGTGCGAACGGGCGCGCGCGGCGGCGCGAGTCACGCCGGTGTTGCGCGTGAGTTGCATCAAGACGTTGGAACGGATGCGAGCGTGGTGGCTGACGCTGGCCCCCCGGGGTGACGTGTTGAGCGCACAGCAGAAGCAACAACTGACGGAGAAGTTTCCGGCCTTTGCGGGCCGGTGGTGTGTGACGCGGCGACGGAAGCCGCCCCGCAGTTGTCTGCGGGCGGTGCGCCAACCGGTCCGCGGCGGGCCCGGCTGCGCCGCAAGCCATCGGGGACAGGCCCGGTGCATTTCAAAACCCTTTGACCATGATTTCCCGAAAGGCATTAAGGCCAATCCCCATTTTTCCAATGGCCACGCCGCCGCCGTCGCGTGTAGGCTGGCCGCACCACTATGACGATTGCCGACCAGGTTCGCGCCGCCGGCGTTGTCGGGGCGGGAGGTGGGGGGTTCCCTGCGCACGTCAAACTCGCCGCCCGGGCCGACACCCTCATCGCCAACGGCGCGGAGTGCGAACCGCTCCTGCACAAGGACGCCGCCGCGATGGAGCATTTCTCCGCGCAAGTCGTGAAGGGCATGTTGCTCGCGATGGAAGCCACGGGGGCAAAGGAGGGCATCGTTGGGATCAAGGCGAAGAAGCAGGGCGCGGTGAAGGCCATGACCGACGCCTGCCAGGGCACGCCGCTCCGCGTGCATCCGCTGGGCGACTATTATCCCGCCGGTGACGAATACGATCTCGTCCACGAAACCACGGGTCGGCTGATTCCGCCCGCGGGCATCCCCATCCACGTCGGTTGCGTGGTGAACAATGTGGAGACGTTCATCAACATCGCCGCCGCCGCCGAGGGCAGGCCGGTCACGCACAAGCTCGTCACGCTCGCGGGCGCGGTGAAACATCCCGTCACGCTCCGGGCGCCCATCGGAACAACCTATCGCGAAGCCATCACCACGGCGGCGGGCGGTTTCGCCTGCGCCGACCCGGCGCTGGTGCTGGGCGGCTTGATGATGGGCCGTTTGAGCCTCGATCTCGACGAGCCGATCACCAAGACCAGCACGGGCGTCGTGGTGCTGCCGCAATCGCATCATTACGTCGAACGAAAGCTGCGTCCCGCGAAGGCGCAGGCCGCCATCGGCAAATCCGCGTGCGACCAGTGCCGTTATTGCACCGAGTATTGCCCACGCTTCCTGCTCGGCTACGACGTGCAGCCGCACGCGGTGATGCGCAGCCTTGCGTTCACCGGGACGGGCGCCGATTACTGGAATCCACTCGCCTCGCTCTGCTGCTCCTGCGGTCTCTGCACGCTCTACGCCTGCCCGGAGGAATTGTATCCCAAGGAGGCCTGCGACGATTCCAAGGCCGCCATGCGCCAGGCGAACCAGAAGTGGACCGGCCCCACGACCGTGAAGCCGCATCCGATGCGCGATGGCCGTCGCGTGCCGATCCAGTCGTTGATGAAGAAACTCGACATCCGGGACTACGACGCGCCAGCGCAGTTCGAGCCGATCGAGTTGCAGCCGCGCCGCGCCGTGCTGCCGTTGAAGCAGAACGCCGGCTCGCCCACCAACCCGCTGGTGAAGGCCGGCGACAAGGTGAGCACCGGTCAGAAGATCGGTGAGATGCCGGATAAGGCGCTGGGGGCGCCGCTCCACGCGCCGTTCGCGGGCACGGTGGAGTCGGTGACGGAGAAGCAGATCATTTTGGTGCGGTGACGCAGCGCAGACCTCCAGGTCTGCTGTATCGCCGTTTTCCAAATCGGCGGGGCGGGGAAACGATGAACGCGCCGGAATCGCGGACGGCCAGCGGGTTTGGAAACCCGCGACACGACAGGTTGGAACTTTGCGCTACGGCGGTTGGGGTGACCGACGTTGAACTGACTTCAGCTATGAACGACAAAGCGGTTGGTCTGATTGAACTTTCGAGCATCGCGGCGGGCTTCGAGGTCTGCGACACGATGCTCAAGGCCGGCAGCGTGCGGCTCTTGCTCTCGCGCTCCATCTGCTCCGGCAAATACATGGTGCTCATCGGCGGCTCGCCCGCCGACGTGAAAGCCGCCGTGGCCGCCGGTTGCGACGCGTCGAACGGCTGCCTCATTGACTCCACCGTCATCGCAAACATCCACCCGGAAGTGTTCACCGCCATCGGCCGCAGCACGGTGGTGCCGCCGGGACACAAGGGCGCGCTCGGCGTGATCGAATCGTTCAACATCGCGACGCTCATCTGCGCGGCGGACGCGGTGGTGAAGGCGGCGAACGTGCAGTTGCTCGAGGTGCGGCTGGCGATGGCTCTCGGCGGCAAGGCATTCTGCACCTTCACCGGCGACGTGAGCGCCGTGCAATCCGCGATGCAAGCCGGCCGCAAAGTTCTCGCCGCCGCCGGTGTGCTCGTGAACGCAACGGTCATTTCCCGTCCGCATCCCGACGTGTATCGCGAGGTGATTTAGCCCGGCTTCCGGGTTTGGTCATCCAGTCCGGGCCGGGCAACCCCTTGACGCCGCCCGGGGAAAGGGCTTGTCGCGCCCGGGGCGCGGGGCAGAATGCGGCCACGGGCCTGTAGCTCAGCGGTTAGAGCAGGCGACTCATAATCGCTTGGTCCCCGGTTCGAATCCGGGCAGGCCCACCAACTTCCCCTCGCGCCCGCCGCCCGCCTCGCGCATCCTTCCCGCATGGCGCTGCCTGCTGATTACCACATGCACACGCCGTTGTGCCGCCACGCCACGGGTGAGCCGACGGAATACGCCGCCCACGCCGTCCGGCTGGGGTTGAGCGAAATCGGCTTCTCCGATCACGCACCCATGAGGGAGGACGACTTCGACGACTGGCGCATGCGGCTTGACCAACTGGACGAATACGTCGCCCAAGTGCGTCAGGCGCAACGCCACCATCCGCAACTGGCCATCCGCCTCGCGCTGGAAGTGGATTACCTGCCCGACCGCGTGGCCTGGATCCGCGCGCTCGCCGCGCGGCATCCGTGGGACTACTTCATCGGCTCGGTGCACTACGTCTCGGGCGGCTGGGACATTGACAGCCCGTTCAAGCGCGACTTGTGGAAACGCTGCGACGTGAACGCGGTGTGGCGGGAATACTTTGAACGGCTCACGCAGGCGGCGGCCTCGGGCCTGTTTGAAATCATCGGCCACGCCGACCTGCCAAAAAAATTCGGCCACCGGCCCACGGCAGACCTGACCCCGGAGCATGAGCGATTCCTCGCCGCTTGCCGCGCCACGGACACCGCCATCGAACTGAACACCGCCGGGCTGCGGAAGGACTGCCGCGAAATTTACCCCGCGCGACCGCTGTTGGAACTAGCCCGGGCGAAGGGCGTGGCCATCACGTTCGGTTCGGATGCGCACGCGCCGGGGGAAGTGGGCGCGGATTTTGCGGCAGCGGTCGCACTGGCGCGTAGCGCCGGCTTCACCCACACGCGCCGGTTTGCCGGACGGCGCAAAATGGAAGTGGACCTGGCTTGAACCCGAATTCCGAAATCGAAATGGCCGTTCGGAGACGAGGCAGCGGTGTGGCGGCGGGCCTCCCTGCCGGCCGCGGAGCCGGGCTTCCCAGCCGGGCGGAAAAAACCTCCGAAGGCCCGCGGTCAAAGACTCCACGCGGGGGGGGCCAGTCGTTCGGGCGCGTTTCCGGCGGCCGGGATGCCGCCCGCCACGGCAGGCAGGAGGCCGGACGCGACCCGCTTCGGAATTCGGGTTGAACGTGTGCCGTGCCGGGTGCGCCCACCTGAACGCGTTAATCCTCCGCCTTGAAGGCGCGGGCCATCAAATCCCGCACCGCCTGGCGCACGTCCTTGCCCTCATAAAGCAGCGCGTAAGTCTCATCAATGATCGGCGTGGCCACGCCGAGTCTGCGGGCCAGCGCATGCGCGGAGCGGGCCGTGGGGTAGCCCTCGGCCAGCTTGGGTTCGGACGCCTGGATGGCGGCCAGCGTTTCGCCGCGCCCCAGCCGCTCGCCGAGATCGCGGTTGCGGCTCTGGCGCGAAAAACACGTCAGCATCAGATCGCCCATGCCGCTCAACCCCTTGAACGTGTCCGGCCGCGCCCCCGCCGCCACGCCCAGCCGGCGCATCTCGACCAGCCCGCGCGTGACCAGCCCCGCCTTCGTGTTGTCGCCGTAGCCGAGGCCGTCGCTGACGCCGGCGGCGATGGCGACGACGTTCTTCAAGGCCCCGCCGTATTCCACGCCCAGCACGTCGGTGCTGCGGTAGATGCGGAACTCGGGCCGGTGAAACAACCCCTGCACCGTGCGCGCCGTGCCGTCGCTTTCGCTGGCGACAACGACGGTGGTGGGAATGCCCAGCGCGACTTCGCGGGCGAAGCTCGGTCCGCTCAACGCCGCCACGCGGTTGGCCGGCGCGTGTTCGCGCAGAATGCGGCTCATGGTTTCGCCGGTCTCGAATTCAATTCCCTTGGTCACGCTCACGAACACCGCCGGATGCGTCGTCAGCCGCGCGGCCACCGGGCGGAACGCCTGCGACGGAATCGCCAGCACCAGGACCTCACGCCCGGCCACCGCGCGATCAAAGTCCGCCTCCACCTGCCAGTCCGTCGGCAGCGGCACCCCCGGCAACAGTCGTTCGCTGCGTCCCTGCCGCAATTCGTCGAGCAATCGCGCGTTGATGTCCCAGACGGTGACGGCGTTGCCGTTTTCGTGCAGCACTTTGGCGAGCGCGGCGCCCCACGCGCCCGCGCCGAGGACGGCGATTCTCATGGTTTCCCTCCCGTTGGCGCCGGTGCCGTGCGCCGGAAGGAAACGCGGTTTTCCGTGCCAGCGCGGAGCCGGGCCAGATTGCTGCGGTGCTTCCAGATCACCATCGCGCCCAGCGCCGTCGTGGCCAGCCCGAGCGCCACACTGCCATGCGTGCGATACGTCACCCACACGCCCGTTGGCAGCGCAACCGCCGCCACAATCGAGGCGACCGAGACGTAACGCGTCGCGAAAAACACCCCCACCCACGACCCCAGCGCGATGGCCGCCGCCGGCCAGGCCACCGCAAAATAGACCCCGGCGGAGGTGGCAATGCCCTTGCCCCCCTTGAACCGCAGCCAGCAGGTGAACGTGTGCCCGAGAATCGCCGCAAACCCGGCCACCACGCGCTCGGTGATGTCGTTGGCTGCAGCGACCCCGGCGAGTTGCAGTGCCGGGATGAGCCAGCAACTCGCCGCGAACCCCTTCAACGCGTCGGCCAGCAGCACGGCGGAACCCGCCACCGGGCCGAGCACGCGAAAGGCGTTGGTCGCGCCAATGTTGCCGCTGCCGACGGTGCGGATGTCTATGCCGCGCGCCCGGGCCACGAGATAGCCGGTGGGAATGGACCCGAGCAGATAGGCGGCGAGAATGATGAACGCGTAAGCCATGCGCGAATGTGGCGGCAGTCTGGGAAGCCGCCCCCCGCTTGGCAAGTGGTTGGTGCGATCCCCGTGCGTCGCAAACCGGGGGCGCATCTCACTTTCTTGCAAGTCCGTTTCATATGTGTGCGGTGGTAGCGTCGGCAATCCTTGGCTGACGTGGAGCCGGGCTTCCCAGCCCGGCGGAAAGCAACGCCCGCCCGCACGGGGCGCTC